>ENA-OQET01000390-OQET01000390.1-human-gut-metagenome-genome-assembly--contig:-NODE-390-length-23635-cov-4.955547_pt1 | contig 23635 bp, 25 predicted proteins | sample MGYA00242800_ERZ504645 | MGnify/ENA primary metagenome ERZ504645 (study PRJEB26092, sample SAMD00036308) | human gut metagenome | host: Homo sapiens | study: EMG produced TPA metagenomics assembly of... | reverse complement strand
ACCGTCCGCACAAGAACGAGATACTGCACAACATACCGCCCACGCCCGACCAGGAACATTTCATCAAACAACTGATGGAATTTGCCAAGACGGGCGACGCCACGCTGCTGGGACGCGGAAAGCTGTCTGATGGTATTCCCACCTTCTTTAATTCCAGATATATGATCGTGGGTTCCCTCTTTACTGTGATAGTTTGAATGAAAACTTCCCACTATACTATATAAAGCCTGAGCCTGTGCAAGTTCATAGAATGAATCTGCTTCATATTGCAACAAACATCCTTTCTCAATTACATCTGCTGGTATGATACAGTATGTTGCTGCACCTCCAAAATAAGGGTAAGAATATCCTGGTGATTCGATCTGGTGAGGAATCTCTGGTACTAATACAAATTGTTTTCCTTCCTGATAATCCTCTTTCCATCTTGTTCCGACTTTTGCTATCGTTCCAGAAAATTCATGTCCGATCAGTACAGGATTCTTTTTAATATTCTTTGGTACTCTTAAATGTCTCTGTGCCAATGTGATCTCTTTTAAAGTTGATACTGCAATTCCGTTACATTCTATCTTCAAGAGAATCTCATCTTCAGCTATCTCAGGGATCTCAAATTCTTCCAGACGTATATCTTTGACTCCATAAAGTCTGACTCCTTTAACTTTCATAACCTTCGCCTCCTAAACTTAGTCAAATATTTATGTCTTGTTAAATTTAATTAATTTTTTTCATTATAACATATTCTCAAACTTCTGTCTGCGAGTTCATAAAGATATGAATTGTTATAGAGTCTTTTCTTTATTTTTGATTTTTACTATATAAAAATGCTGCGATCCAGGAGGTCACTGGAACTGCCATGATAACTCCGAGACTTGATGATAATCCCTGCATGATCTCAATCCCTACGGAATACATATTGATCACCTGTTGATATTCGTAATTGTATGCAAAGATAAATACTAATGTGTTGATCGATCCACCCGTAAATGCAAGAATCAGTGTATTTGTCATTGTTCCCATCATATCTCTTCCGACATTCATTCCTGATTGAAACAGTTCTTTTAACATCATCTGTGGATTTTGTTCTTTTAATTCATTGAGTGTAGAGGCGATTGACATTCCAACGTCCATGACTGCACCTAATGATGCGATCAAGATTCCTGCAAATAACAGTTCCCCAATTTTTATATCTGTCATTTCTCCGACATAGACCAGATTCTCTATATCAGACACATTATATCCAGTGATCGATGTCACTTGTCCAAAGATCAATGCAAACGCTCCAGAAAATACCACACCTATGATCGTTCCAAGCATCGCGGCTACTGATTTCTTCGTAATTCCATCAACCATACACATCGTCACAACTGTTGTAAATGCGACCACTAATACAGCCGCCAGTATCGGAGATATTCCTTTGTAGATCATCGGAAGAAAAATAAAAAAGATACAAAGCATTGTAAATACCAAGCTTAATATTGATGAAATTCCTTTTCTTCCACCGACTGCAACCACGATTGCTACAAACACTGCTGCCATCAGCCATACCATAGGTCCTCTGTTTACACTATATACAGACGCCAGCAACTCTCCTTTCGATTCATTAATGATCGCTATGACTTTCATTCCTTTTTTACATTTTGCACCAAATAAATAACTTTGAGAGCTTGTTGCCTGTATTATTTTTCCTTTATGATCCCCTGAGAGAAGTTTTAATTCTACGGTTTGTTTTCCACTTCCACTATTTGATAAGTTTCCAGAGATCACGTTTGTTACTTCTGCTTTTTCAAAATTTCTTCCATCTGTATCTAGAAGTTTTGTCTTCTCAATTCCAGAAAAAGAAAAAAACAGCAGAAGAAAGAGAATGCCTGCGATCAGCAGACACACTCCTTTCATCTGTTTTTGTTTCATTGTTATTTCACAGTCACTTTCAGAACTTTGCTGTAAGAACCGTAGATTTTCTTACCTTTAACTACTTTGTATGCACGAACCTTTACATAACATTTTTTCTTTGATCTTAATGACTTGATCGTATAAATTGTTTTTCTTGTATTTCTTGTCTTTGCTTTTTTAAAGTTCTTGTTTGATGCATATTTAATCTGATATCCAGATACAGATGCTTTTTTGATCTTAACTGTTACTTTCTTTTTGCCAGCTTTTAATTTTGCAGATGCTTTTGCTACTACAACTTTCTTCTCCGCTGTTGGTTTCTTTACTGTTGCTGGTTTTGTTGTTGCTTTCTTTTCTAATCCTGCTTTTGCATTTGTCAGAACTTTTAATGCATTTTCAACTTCATCTTTTGTTGCTCTTTTGTCTGCTGCAACTTCTTTGGCTCCTGTAAGTGCCTGTTCAAAGACTCTATAGCTTTCCGTTGTATATGCATCTTTTTGCTTTACAATGCTTTCAGATGCTTTAATTTCTGCATTAAGTGATGTCGTATCCCCTTTGCTCTTTGTGATAGAAAATGTTTCATCAATCTTTTCATCATTATCTGTACGATATGTATTGATCGTTAAACTATTTTCTGTTACATCAACAACTGAATATGTTGGGACATCTTCCTGCCAATGGTGTGCAATATATGTCTGCTGTCTTGGTACCAGATCATAATATTTACTTCCTGAAGAAGAACCTGCTGTCATATAAAGGACACCTTCTGGATTGATTACAGAGCTTCCCTGTTTTTTTGACAGTCTCAATTGCTTTTTCATCCATGATACTTTTAAGATATGTTAAGTATTTCTGATCTTTTTCATCTGTGCTATCATTTTTAATATTTCCTGGTGCCACTGTTTTTGTCGTTGGATTTTCACCCGCATCCATATCTTTCTCTAATTCTGCATCAAATTCATCATCTGTATAATCATTCGCTTTTGTTCCACCTAATAACATTTTAGATCTTGAATAAGCATGATCATGACCTGTTAATACAGCATCAATATCATTTTGTTCGAAAATCGGTGTTAACTGATATCTTAAATTTGTGATCTCTGGCTCATTAGAATGTTCTGCTGATCCATAAATATCCTGATGCAGTGTTACGATTCTCCATTTGCAGTCTTTATTCGCTGCAACTGTCTGCTCAATAAACTGTTTATGTTCTGCTACATTTGTATCCTGTGTATTTAACATGATAAATAATGCATTTCCATATTTGAAATAATAATCTCCACCGACTACCTTATTACTTCCAAGTTCACTTGCATTTGTTCTGTTAAAATGGTATGTATAATTTGCATTATCTGCATCATGGTTACCTACTGTCGTTGCCACTGGAAGTGATTTTAATGCTTCTGGACTTAAATATCCTGTATACTCAATTTCACTTTTTGATGCATCTTTGTTTGGTAACTTTTTCTTTGTTGTCTGAATCTGGTCACCTGCGGATACAACAAAACTTAACTGATCATCTGTCTTTTCTAATGCTGCGTTTAACGTAGAAGACCAGTTAAATGCATCACTCTTTACTGCATTTGACTGTGCATCGTAAAATTCTTTCGTATCTTTTCCCTTTAATTCATTTGAAGATCCGATCTGTGGGTCACCTACAAATGCAAATGAGAAATTGTTTGTAGATTTTGTCGTGTATTCAGCTGGCTTTGTGTACCCATTTCCATTGTCGTAACTATAATAATATGTTTTGTTTTCTTTTAATCCTGTTGCTGTTACTTTATTAGAATTATAAGTTTCCCCATTGTTATCCTGTTCATCTTTTACTGCTGTTTGTTCTGCCTCGTACACCTTGGCATTTTTCATATTATGTCCTTCACCAATAATCAGTTTTGGAACATTTGCATTTGAATGATCATCATTTGTCTGCTTTGGTGTATACCATGCAAAATTCAACTCCGTTGCATTGCTTCCTGGTGACAATGAAATTTGTGTCCAGTCATTTTTTTAAAGTTTCCCATTCTTTCTCCCAACGATTCCACTGTGCCGTTGTTCCCATTGTCTGTGCAATGTCTACTGCATTTGTCTTGCCATCTGGAGCGGCACTTGCAAATACTGGTGCTACATTTGTTGCAGAAAGTGTCAATGCTAATGCACTGATCATCATTTGTTTTCTCCAATTAGATTTCATATATACCTCCTGATACCTTTGTCTTTTCATATCTTTCTGACTCTTAAAGGATTCTATCATATATATGTAAATTCTAATTGCTCTGAATTGTAAATAATATGTAAAAAGATTCTGAAATATCAATCTATCTCAGAATCTTTTTGATGATGTTATATTAACTTTTTGTGTTATTTACCTTGATGTTCTAAGGCTGCTTCTACAAATCCTTTAAATAATGGATGTGCTTTATTAGGTCTTGATTTAAACTCAGGATGTGCCTGTGTTGCCACAAACCATGGATGTTCTGGAATCTCTACCATCTCTACGATTCTTCCGTCTGGTGAGCATCCGGATAACATCATTCCATTCTCCTGAAGGATGTCACGATATTCGTTATTTACTTCATATCTATGACGATGTCTTTCGTGAATCTCTTTCTCTCCATATAATTCATATGCTTTGGATCCTTCTGTTAATACACATGGGTAAGATCCTAAACGTAATGTTCCACCAATATCTGTGACTCCGTCCTGATCTGGCATGATATGAACCATCGGATGTGTTGTGTCTGGATTAAATTCCTGACTGTGTGCATCAGAGAATCCTAAGACATGTCTTCCGAATTCTACTAATGTAAGCTGCATTCCTAAGCATAGTCCAAGATATGGGATCTTGTTTTCTCTTGCGTATTTGATCGCACAGATCATTCCTTCAATTCCACGATCTCCGAATCCACCTGGAACTAAGATTCCATGAACTCCACCTAACATCTCATCGACATTGTAAGAGCTGATTCTCTCTGAATCTACCCAGCGGATCTTAACATCTGCTGAATTCGCGACTCCGGCATGCTCTAAGGATTCTACGACACTGATGTAAGCATCGTGTAAAGATACATATTTACCAACTAATGCAATCTCTACTTTATGTTCTGGATGTTTCCATGCATTGATCATCTTCTTCCAGTCATCAAGATCTGGATCTGGGCATGGCATGTTCAGACATTCACATACTTCATGTGCTAGATGTTCTTTCTCCATCATCAAAGGTACTTCGTATAATACTTCTGCATCTAAGTTCTGAATAACTCTTGAACGTTCAACGTTACAGAACTGTGCGATCTTTCTCTTGATTCCATCATCTAATGGATAATCAGAACGGCATACAAGGATATCTGGCTGGATTCCCATTCCCTGTAAGTCTTTGACACTTGCCTGTGTTGGTTTTGTCTTTAATTCTCCTGAACTCTTTAAGTATGGAATTAATGTTACATGAATTAAAATACAGTTTTCATGTCCTACTTCATGCTGGAACTGTCTTAATGCCTCTAAGAATGGCTGACTTTCGATATCTCCTACAGTTCCTCCGATCTCAATGATCGCTACTTCCTGATCGCTTGGATCTTCACTTCTGTAAAAACGGCTCTTGATCTCGTTTGTTACGTGTGGAATTACCTGTACTGTGTTACCACCATAATCTCCACGACGTTCTTTGGATAAGATACTCCAATATACTTTACCTGTTGTAACGTTTGATTTCTTATTCAGTCCCTCGTCAATAAATCTTTCATAATGTCCAAGGTCTAAGTCTGTCTCTGCTCCGTCATCTGTTACGAAAACTTCTCCGTGCTGGATTGGGTTCATTGTTCCTGGGTCAATGTTGATATACGGATCAAACTTCTGGCTTGTGACATGATAGCCTCTGGCTTTTAGTAATCGTCCCAGAGAAGCTGCTGTGATTCCTTTACCTAATCCAGATACAACTCCTCCTGTAACAAATACATACTTTACTGGCATGTTTCTTCCTCCTATATGTGAATTTCTACTACTTTCTTATATTATCCCATTCAAAATAATATCATATCATATTATTTTTGATTTGTCATTGTGATTTGTTAAAAATAATGAAAAGGATTCTTATGTTTCTATATCATAGAATCATAGGAATCCTTATTGTCATATTTTAAAAATCGAAAGTGCTCACATCACAACTTAGATAGAGGATTGCAGATAAATATAAAATGATTGTTGATGATGATAATCTAAAATACAATTCTTTCGAGATTCTATGGGGTATGGGCGATGAACAATCGCAGGAAAACCGTAGTTCTCGAACTGTTTATTAAGGGGAGTTTGTGCTGTAAGCACTTTCTACCCATAATTTACCATATCACTTTATATTTGTCAATTATTTCCTTTACTTTTTTTGTAAAAATTTACATAATTATTATTTTCATTACTATTGATCAATGATATCACCTGATTTTTACTATTTCCTTTGCTGTATGTCCAGCTTCCTAACTTGCCGCTCTGTGGCGTTTTCTTGATCATAAATGTATTTAACCATTCTTGTGCATCCTTGGATGATATACCCATTTTTTCAAAACAGGCTTTTAGGAATATCTTTTCTTCTTTTGTGAATCCTTTGAATGCTTCTGTTTCATCCCAGTAGATCAACATCTGTTTGATCTTGTGATCTTGCAAAAAGATCTGGATATTTTTCCTTGCATATAATTCTTCATCATTATAAGAACGAAGAATAACTTCATTCGCAGCTGATCCACTATGATCTGATATAGCAGTCCACATCTCTCTGCCACTTTGTGGAAGGTCAGATAGATTACTCCTGAGCCCAATCACTTTGTTAAAATCAAATCGAATGATAAAACGTTTGTAATTATACAGACATGTTAATCCATTTTTCTTGAATGTATGCCATTTGTCTGTATTATGGAACAAGTATGTTTTATCTCCAGCTTTTACTTTAATCCCTGCTGTATCTTTTTCGCATTGTTCCATCCACTTTTTTGATCCCTTTATATCCTGAATTCTCCATCGTATTGATCAATTTAGAGTTCTTCATATAATACTGAGCTGTTCCATTGATACATCTCTTATGATTTCTATTTGTTGCATACAAAAGACCATCTTTGTAATTCCAATTGAGATCCTGAATTTCTTTTTTTTCTGAATCTGTAAGCTTTTGATAATTTTCTTCAAATGTATTGTCTGGTCTTTGAATGATATCGTAAAATCCGTCGGTATCGTAGCTGTCGGAATCTCCGTCGGAATCAATATCTTCATCCGATTGCTGTATTGAAAATCTATGAAGAACTGTGTCTTCTGCTCTTAAACGCAGCTCATACTCACCCGTTTTATCTTCCATGATACTCGTTTTCCATACTTCATAACTTCCACTGTCATCTAAAGAGACGAACTTTCATCATCTGATTTCATCATCTTATAAAATTCTTTCAGCCATTTCTCATTTTTTATTTCTCTTCTGTCTTCTGAAATCTGATTGATCTTATCTTCTGTGATAAATTATTTTCCATTTTGCTGACAGACTGATCGTTGATACAAACTGCTTTTTGCTTGTCAGCGGATAGATAAATAGTCCTGCTACCATACAAAATCCAAGAAGGATCGCTATTTGTTTGACTCTTTTCTTTTCTTAAATGATATGCTATACCATTTTCTCTGTAAATTTTGACGGATGACGGTAAAGCACGATTCCGATCGTTGCCAATAAAGCTAGAAGGATCAGTGGTGATAATATGATAATATAACCAGTTGCAGTTGAATAATACATTATACTGCCCTCCTTTTCTTACGCTTTTCTACTATATAATATATGATCGTTGCGATCACTGCTGCCAGAATGCCGCCTGTGTATGACTGAATCTTGAACCCTGTCACTACAATGAATAATGAAACACAGAATGGGAAGATCCATACAAACAGATGCTCCATCCATGGAAAATACATAAAATTATTCCTCTTTGCCATATCCGACTTTTGAAATACATAAAATGCAACTCCAAAAAATACTGCGATCAATACGATCTGAATCAGAAGGATCTGTGCAAAATGATCAAACGAAGCCATCGTCACCAGCTGGTTCACACCTTTATCCCATATAAACTGTTTTGTGATCGGTCCATTTTCAAAAATTGCAGCCATCCACCAGCCATGATATATTGTATCTGGGAATGATAATACTTTTGGCATCATATAATCCATAAAGTTTGGAAATAACATTGCTCCGATTCCGATCGCTCCTGCGATCCATGGTCTTTTGCAGATATTCTGAAAAAACTATAGCAATGGCATAGATGAGTGTCAATGATACCCATATAAATAGAAGATACGCACACAAATGTATGATGTTATCATTTCCAAGAAGTACTGCTCCGTTTTTACATACGGATAGATTCATCTCATACCATGACTGTGCTTTTGTTCTCATCATGATCATTCCGAATGAAAGAAAAAGCCATGGAATCGTATATGTCATCATTCCTGTGATCGTCCTTGTCAGAAAAATCTGACCTCTTTTGATCGGAAGCTGCATTAAAAATTCTCCACATTTTGATGTACTGCTTTCCCGATACTGTATTACCGCTACAAAACTAACCGGTATCATAAGAACGATAATGAACATTTCATAGTATTGATCTAATGTTCCTAAAAACAGATTGCCATAATTATTATAAATGCCTCCATAAAAATTATTGATCTGATCTGCAGTTCCTGAAATATCGTTTGCGATCACATATTGTAATATGAAACATATCACTATGGTATACACTAATGTTATGGCTAGCAGATTTCGTTTTTCATGATTAACAAGCCCTCTCATAACATTTCCTCCTTATTGTCTGAATAATCGATACAGCAAAATATGTGATCACTAATATCACTACCAAATATATAAACCAATGTACTGCATTTAATTTCTGTATGATCAGTTTATAACTATCTGATGAACACATAAATTCTTTTCCCCATGCGATCAATCCATAAATTCTGGTTCGAAGTGTCTTGTCATACTTAAATATATAAACATATATCTCATGATTACTTAATGCATTAAAACACAGGATCGTGATCACTATCGTCGTGATGACTTTATTCTGCATCCCTGATAACCTTGTTAACATTCGGTTCTGTGCCTGCTCCTGCTTGATAAACTGTCGTTTTGCAAACCAGATACTAAAGACTCCTGCTGCAAATAAAACGGCAATACAGATGATCGCAGAATTTACATATTGTGCTTTCCAGATCGGATTGCTCTCCAAGCTATTTGTATCAAGCTGAAAATTTAATGGATATAAAAATGTTCTGCCGAATCTTCCATAGATAACCCACTCGAGTATCGCAAATCTAGAAGATCTTACCTTAAACAGCAACTGGAGTAAAAATGCCAGATTCTGAAGGATCATCGGCAATATCACATAAAATGTAACGACTGCTATGACAAGTCCTTGCCAGATATATGCTGTCACGATCAATGAAACCTGTATCAGTGCACAAAATACAAAACAAATTACTGCATTCCATAATGTGCATATGATCACATTCGTGATTGATTCCGCATTCGGAATCGTTGCGATCTTCATTGCAAAGAAAATTCCATAGATGATCTCCGCGAATAAAAGTGATATATGCAGTTTTGTAAGACTCTTTTGGTAAATGTCTTTCTTTGTCCATGGAAGGCTGTAAATATATTGCTGTTTCTTATTTTGCTGCAACTGATATACAATTCCTGCTGATAATGCTGCAAATAAAACTGTGATCAAAAGCCAGCCATTGACAAGATTATCCATCATCGTCTGTGGCAGTCCATCCCCCGGATATTTCATGTTCCATGCGAAAATCCCATATAACAATGCTGCTGGTGGAAGTACCAGAGCATATTTTCTAAAAAATTTCATCTCCAAGTTCCTCCTCTTAGCGGTTGCTGTAGACAAATACTTCTTCTAAACTTAATGGAATTTCCTCTACTACAATCGCTCCTGCTTGTTTTAATGCCTCATGAATTGGCTCTCCATACCCTTCTAATATTACTGTGTATACACTTCCAAGATTAGAATACGTGATCACTCCTGGAAGTTCTTTGAAGATCTCGCTTTTTGATTCTCCAAATACAACCTGTAATTTTGTAAATCGTTCTTTCATCTGATCCATTGTTCCATGATAAAGGATCTTTCCGTCCTTCATCATACTTGCGGAATCGCAGAAACTTTCTAAATCCTTTAAATCGTGTGATGAGATCAGAACACTCATCCCATTCATATCGACTTCATTGACAATAAAATCTTTGATCTGTTTCTGTGCGATCACATCCAGTCCTGACATTGGTTCATCCATGATCATCACTTTTGGATGGATGGACAGATTCAACATCGAAGCTAATGACATTGCCTGTCCTTTAGATAATTCTTTGATTCTTTTGCTTACATCTAATCCGATACTCTGATTGTAGTCCCTAAATACTTTCTCATCGAATGTTGGGTAGATCTGTTTATAAAATTCTACCATCTCATCGATATGATACCCTTCAAAATACTGGTTGCTGTCTGCAACATATCCTACCTGTGCTTTTACTTTTGGATTCTCGAAAATTTCTTCTCCACAGACCAGAATCTGTCCTTGATCCTGTTCATAAATTCCTGTTAGACATTTGATCAGTGTTGTCTTTCCACATCCATTGCGTCCTACCAGCCCATGAATGCTGCCCTCTTCTATATCAAGGCTGATCCCATGAAGAATCTCATTCTTTCCATATGATTTTTTCACGTCCTTTAGTTCGATCACTTTCATATCCTATCCCTCCAGATCCTGATAGATCTCATGTATCAGGCTTGCTATCTTCTCTTCATCATACCCTTCATAACGAAGCTCACTTAATATCTCTTTTAAACTTATCTTGATCTCTTGCATCTTTCCTTTGTCTACCTCTTGTGAAGCATTCTCTGCCAAAAATGCTCCCTTTCCTCGTATTGTTATAATTACTTTCTCTTTCTCCAACAACTGATATGCTTTCGCTACGGTGTTGGGTGTTACACTGAGACTTAATGCTAATTTACGAACGGACGGCAAAGCATCTCCAGGTTTTAGATATCCTTTCCACGCTGCTTCTTTTACTTGTTCCATGATCTGTTCATAAATTGCCTTGCCACTGGCAGGGTTGATTCGAAACACACCTGTACCTCCTTATTGTTTTTGTCGTACTGTATGCCATACTGTATCAGCTGTACTAACTGTACCATTTCATATGATACAGTTAGTTTATATACTTTTTTCTTATTTGTCAATAACTTTTTTAAAAATGTCAAGAAAATTTCCTATGAAATGAAAAAAACCTCAAAGCTTCTTTCCGAAACTTTGAGGTTCTTCCTAAACAAATTGTATGAATATATAGAGGGTTCATTGCTTTCGCAATTTAAATCATTCTTATAACAGGCTCTTTGCTGTGCTTCCAATAGTTGTGATGATAAAATAACAGCTGGTTGCTCCTGCATCAAGAACACCTCGAGAGCGTTCTCCAAGGCGGCTTGCTCGTCCGATCTTGGCTACAAGATCTTTTGTAGACTGCCATCCTTTTTCTGCTGCGGCATTCATAGCATCCAAACATTCTGCAAAGTCTTTTCCTGCTTCTTTTGCTTCTACAAATGCTTCTTTTGCTGGAATCAATGTATCTAGCAGTGATTTGTCTCCTACCTGTGCAGGGCTGATATCCTGAATTCCTTCTACAGAGGCTGTAATCATTTCTGCGAATACATCTGCTGTGATCTCTTCCTCATCTTCACATGCCTGAGCCATCTCATCAAATAACATTCCATACAGAGGTCCCATTGATCCACCGATATCTTCTAACAGTGTCTCACCTAATGTTGTCAGTCCTTCTGACAGATTATATGTAGTTCCTTCTAATTTCTTCTCGCACATCGTAAAACCTTTGTTCATGTTGATCCCATGATCTCCATCTCCGATCTTACCATCAATCTCACTTAAGTAATCTCTTTCTTTCTGAATTGTCTTGATCAGCTGGTCTACGATAACTCCTGCATCGGCATTTTTAAAACTTGACATAATTTCCACCTCTTTGAATTAATGTTGTACTTTTCTTATCTGTGTTTATTTTAACATACAATCTTTTTTACCTGAAATGATTTTCAGTTCAAATATGGCACTCATTATGGTGCTATGTTTCACTCTGAATTCAACTCTTATTAGAACTGTTTTAATCCTACAGAGTTTGCTGGCATATCGATGCATTCTTTTAATTCATCATCCAGCTTCATCACTGTTAATGTAACACCCATCATCTCTAAAGATGTAAAGTAGTTTCCTACATAAGAACGATGTACTTTGATTCCTTTTTCTGTTAAGATCTCTTCGACTCTATTATATACAATGTACTGTTCCATGACTGGTGTAGCACCTAATCCGGATAATAATACAACAACTTCATCTCCACTTTCAAACGGAAGGTCTGGAATGATAATATCTAACATTTCTTCTGCTATATCATCAGCTGTCTTTAATGGCTGCACATTGATTCCAGGTTCTCCATGATGCCCGATTCCTACTTCCATCGTTCCATCTTCAATCTGGAAATTTGGATGTCCAACTGCAGGGATCGTACATGGTGCTGTACCGATTCCTACGGAACGTGTATTGTCAATTGCTTTCTGTGCTACAGCGATAACTTCATCAAGACTTCCGCCCATGGAAGCTTTTGCTCCACCAACTTTCCACATCAGAACTTCACCGGCAACCCCACGTCTTTTTTCTAATTCTGCTTTTTGGTGCTGAAGCACAGTCATCATTTGCTACAACTGTTTTTACTTCAATTCCAAGTTTCTTTGCTTTACGCATTGCCATCTTTACATTCATATTGTCTCCAGCATAGTTTCCATAAAGACATGCAACACCTTTTCCAGAGTCTGCTTCTTTGATTGCATCTAAGAATGCTTTAGCTGTTGGTGAAGAAAAGATTTCTCCGACTGCAACGGCATCACAAAGATTTTCTCCGATATATCCAATAAATGCTGGTTTATGCCCAGAACCTCCTCCAGTTACGATACCAACTTTTCCTTCAACTGGTGCATTTTTATATTTTAATACCCTTGCATCTTCTGTTGTAGACACGATATCTTTGTGTGTCTTTACAAAACCTTTTAACATATCTTCCACAACAAAATCCGGATTATTTACAATTCGATTCATTTTTGATTTCCTCCTAAATTACATTGCATCTGCGATTGCTTTTAAATTTTTGAGTCCTTCAATTGCTAATTCTTCTCCTGTATCAGCAAAGTTTCTCCAGATTGCACAGTTTCCTGCTAATTCTTCAAAACTTGGGTCAAAGGATTCAATAACAAGTGGTCCATCGTATCCGATCTCATCTAATGCCTGGAAGAATTCTTTAAATGGTACAAGTCCTGTTCCTGGAATTCCTCGGTCATTTTCATTGACATGTACATATCCAAGGTATTCTTTTCCACAAGTTTTAACTGCTCCTGAGAAGCTCTTTTCTTCACGGATCATATGGAAGCAGTCAAGATGTACTTTGACATTTCCTGTTCCAACATCTTTACAGAACTTCACTGCATCTTCTGCAATATTTAAGAAGTGTGTTTCGAAACGGTTGACACATTCGACACAGATGGTCACATCTCCTGTCTCTTTTGCATATTCAGCAACTTCTCTCATACATGCAACACCCCAGTCCCATTCCTGGTCAGTTCTTGGCTTCTTTGTAAGGTATCCCCATCCAGCATAGTTTACTCCGCCAAGGATTGGTGCTCCCAATGTATTACAGATGTCAACGCATTTCTTCATCGCTGCAACTGCTGCCTTACGAATCTCTTCATCCGGTGAAATTGGGTTAGTTTCCAAAGTTAATGTTGTTGTGCAAACACAATCCATTCCAACTCTTGCTAATTCAGCTTTTACCTGCTCCGTTGGAAATGTATATGGATTTGCGATTGCGAAGTCTACGACTTCAAATCCTATTTCTTTTGCTTTTTCAATGATCCAGAGATCTTTTTCTTTAAAATCTTCTGCCCAGATAAAGCTGTCTACTCCAAATTTAAATTTCATAACAACACCCTCCTATTTTCCACAAAATTCTTTCTGATATTCCATGATTCTTTCTACTTTTGGTGTGGATGGTCCATTTTTGAATGTAAGTTTCATCCAGATATCTAATAAATAAAGTGCCAACTGTGGTGCAATGACTCTTGCTCCCATACACATGACATTTGCATCATTACTCAAAACCGAACGTTCTGTTGAAAATGGATCATGGCAAACTGCTGCTCGGATTCCCGGCACTTTATTGGCTGTCATTGCCATTCCGATTCCTGTTCCACATACAAGAATTCCTCGATCACAAGTACCGTCTGTTACTTTCTTACAGGTTCTTACTGCAACATCCGGGTATAATTCAACTTCCCCTTCTCCTACTCCATTATCAATGACTTCATGTCCTGCTTCCTGAAGGTGTTGTTTGATTGTTTCTTTTAACTGATAAGCTGCTTCGTCACATCCCAATGATATTTTCATGATCTTTTCCCTCCAATATCTAACGGAAATTACCGTAATAAGTTATATCAAATCCATCCAAAATGCTCACATGCATTTTTAATTCCATCATCTACATTGCTGTCTGTTACATAATTTGCGATATCTTTTAAATCCTGGCATGCATTTCCCATCGCAATGGAGAACCATTCTGGGCAAAACATATCCATGTCATTGTAGTCGTCCCCAAAGACTACAACATCTTTGATATCTGCATTTAAATGTTCCATCATTTTTATGATTCCGCCACGTTTGTTATCTGGCTGGAACATTAAATATTCTGGTTCAAATCTTAAATGTCCAACAAGTTCCTTTGTTGTCAGCTTCTCTTCATCTTCTTTTGGAATTGCTACGTATACTTTATAAATGGCATCTGCTTTTTCTACTTCCAACATGTCATCAATGATATAACGTGTTGGTTCTTTTCTTTTTCCGACCTGGCGTAAGAATTTATCATCCGTCATGTACACATCTTTCGTATCATCTAATGCCACACACCATCCATAACCAAGTTCTTCTGCCTGATGAATGATCTTAATGCATCCGTCTTTATCTAATGGAATATTTTCTACTAACTCATTATCTATGACGCAGCCATTTCCTCCACAACATACCATGTTCTTAAATCCATTGGCATCTGTGAATTTTCCTTGCTTTGTAGTGAGCGCGTCCCGTTGCGATCGCAACGAAATGTCCATTTTCTTCTAATCTTGTCAATGCTTCTCTTGCACTTGGGACGATCTCGCCTGTTGATCTGTCTGTCAAAGTTCCATCAATGTCGAAAAAAATGGTATTTTTTCTCCATATTCTTATCCTTTCTTCTGCACCCACTTGTCTGTCTTTCTTCGATCAGATAAATTTCAAGATATCTTCCGGATGATCAACCACATAGGATGCATGATTTTCTTCCAGTTCTTTTCTTCCTCGAAATCCCCATGAAACACCGATGGTATCCATACCTGCATTCTGCCCTGTCTGCATATCTGTTTTTCGAATCTCCAATATATAAAATTTCTTCTTTTGGAAGTTTCATCAAATCTGCGATTTCTAATGCTGCGCTTGGATCTGGTTTCTTAGGAATCCCTTCACTTTCACGTTCTCCATACACTGCGGTCCATGGGTACTGTGAAAAATATTTATTTACCAGCGCACTGGTATAATCTCCTCGTTTATTGGAATTAACTGCAATTTTAATTCCTTTTTCTTCTAAGCTCTCAAGCAATTTAAGAATTCCTTCATAAGGAATTGTTTTGTTTAAATATCTCTTCTGATACGCTTTTGAAAATTGATTCACTGCCTCATCAATAAACAATTCATTTTTTTGTTTATCCTCTGGCAACGCCCTTTTGATCAATTTACGAAAGCCATTCCCTACCATCTGTTTGCATGCTTTCGTATCATGTTCTTTCCATCCATAGATCTTCATAACATCATTGACGCTGTCTCTTAAATCTTCGATCGTATCTAATAAAGTTCCATCTAAATCAAAAATAATTCCTTTGTATGTTTTCATCTTTGTTTTCCTTTCTGGCTTTAGTTAATATGGGATGATAAAGCTGCCTTTATCATCCCATATTATACAATTACAGCTCAGTAATGGCAAAGACTACTTTTACTGGTTTATTCTCAAAATTTACTAACTGATATTTTGTTCCTGCTGGTAAGAAAAATGTATCTTCTGGTTCCAGTACAAAACTTTCTTCAGCGTCAACTAGGTTTACAGTCACTGGTCCATCTACGCAATATAATGCTCCGTCACCTTTGTGAACATCTGGATCTGAACATCTTGGTCCGTATCCTCCTGCTGGAAGTACCATTTCTCCAAAGTGTCCGTAATCATTACTTGTAATGAAACGAAGTAACATTGGATGAGTTGTTCCATGAACATTATTTAACTTTTCGAAGTCACGTACTGCGTATACAGCTCCTGTTTTTCTAGCTTCTGCTGGATCTACTGGCCAGCATCCGATGTCATCTGTACATCCCTGACGAGAGATATCTTTGATCGCTCCTCTCATATCTGGCAGATTATCATTGTTTGGTCCTTTGTAGAATTTTGTTTCTTCTTCTGTTGGAATGACTGCTGGTGGAATATGCTCATCCCATGCTTTTGGTGTGATGAAATAAAGGATTCTTGTTTTCTGGTCTGAGAAGTTATGACAGCAGTGCCAAGCACCTTCTGGCATGAATAATCCTTCTCCAGTTTCCAGATAAGCAAACTGTCCGTTTCCACTTCTCTGTACTACAGGTCCGTTTAGGATGTAGTAAGATTCATCACCAGGATGGATATCTAATGGTGCGAATACTCCTCCAGGCCCTAACTCGTAAATTCCTAACATAAATGTATCAGTTGTTACTAATGTAAAAGTATTGTCAGAAGTAAATGCATTGTTTGGTGGATATAATGCTGTTGAATACTCCCATTTTTTGATCAATGTAGGTTTCTTGTTATCAGGTTCACAAGGAAAACGTCCCTGAATATCAACTAATTTTGCCATTTTAACTCTCCTGTCTGTTCTTTCTATTAACTGTTTTTTATGCTTCTTCCTGAGGTTTTGTAACTAATACAATTAAAGCTGCTGAAATTGCTCCGGCAATTAATAATGTGATGAAGAATGGAAGTACTTTATTCATAGCGAATACTACGAATACACCACCATGAGGTGCACGGATCGTAATTCCCCATAAGTAAGAGATTACTGCTCCAGCTGCTGATCCAACCATGAAACATGGAATATATTTAATATTTTTGGCAGCATATGGGATTGCAAATTCTGTGATCATACATAATGCTCCAGCGAAACATCCTGGGATTCCGGATCTATCTTCATCTGTAAATTTCTTAGGTGCGATCAGCATTGCTAATGCCACTGCTAATGGAGGTGCACAGCAAGCTACGAAGTTTGCGGCCATTGGTGCATAGTTTCCTGTTTCCATACAAGCTAATGCAAAAGCATAAGCAACTTTGTTACATGGACCACCCATATCAAAGGCAAGCATACATCCTTGTACGATTCCGAGAAGGATTAAGTTTCCAGTTCCTAAGTCATTTAATAATTTTGTTAATGCCTGTGTTAATGCTCCTAAAGGTCCTCCAATAACATAGTGCATTAATAAACAGATAGCTGCACATCCGACAACTGGAATGATCAATGTAGGAAGTAATGATCTTATTGCATTTGGTAATGGAATTTTCTTTAATGCGTTTACTAAATATCCAGCAATAATACCTGCGATCAGTGCTCCGATAAATCCTGACTGGTATCCAAGCCCCCAAGGGTCCGTAGCCATCCAGCCACCGAACATACCTACACAGATACCTGGTTTATCAGCGATTGAATACGCTACATATGCACCTAATACTGGTACCATGAATGTTCCTAAACCAATTTTACCAATCCAGAAGATTGTGGATGCGAATGTGGAACCATAAGGTTCTACGCTAGGGATATTATATCCTCCTAATAAGAATCCTAATGCTACTAAGATTCCTCCTGCAACTACGAATGGCAGCATGTATGAAACACCTGTCAAAAACGCTTCTTTGATATCATCAATTACATCTCTCATTTGTTTCCCGTCCTTTCATAAAATATTTTTAAGGTTTCTCTTTTCTTATTTTCCGCTAAAAATAATATTCGGGTCTTTGATCACTTCGTGTGGTTTTGTCTGGAAGATCTTGTCTTTGTATGGTTCGAATCTTTCTGCTTTTGTAAGCCCTACGTCATTTGCAAAAACGATCAGATCCGCTTCTTTAATATCACGATCTCTTAACTTGTCTTCCAGTCCGAGAGCCCCCTGCTTCTCGACCTTACACTTGTAACCTCTCTCTTTACATACTTTCATAATAGCTTCCGCTGCCATATAAGTATGAGCGATTCCAGTTGCGCATGATGTTACTGCTACTACTTTCATAGTTTCCACCTCCTGTAGCTTTTATAGTTGTAATTGTTTTATGCCATGAATCAGATCATCATAGCTTTCTGCCTTCTCTAACAGTTCTAAAAACTCTTCGTGTGCTAACATTCCTGCTAATGTTGCTAATACCCTTAAATGGTAATCATTCTCTTGATTTTCAGATATTGCCAATACAAAGATGTATTTAACTTCACCAGATTCCCCTGAGGACTCATAAATGAATGGCTTCTTACATCTACAAAATCCAATTCCTGGTTTCAGAACTTCTTTGCATTTTCCATGAGGTATTGCAACGAAGTTTCCCATATATGTTGGCCCTAGGGATTCTCTGTATTCCAGAGCATCTTTGTAGGCCTTTGCGTCTGACACGAATCCTGCTTCTTCGAATTTTGCAGTCATCACATCAAACATATTTTCTTTGTCCTTAAAAGGCTCACAATCAAGAATTACCATTTCATCGAGTAGTACTTCCGCTAAATTTACACCACTCATGAAATATTCTCCTTTTTATGATTTATCTTATTTTCCGTTTTTGAACGCTTTGATTACGTCTTTTGCATATCCTTTCATGAATTCATATGCTGCTTCCTGTAATTCATGATATGCAATCTTACCATCTGTCTCAGCTACTTTGTCTGCAACAAATTTTGTTGTAGCTTTTGCCATATAAGAATAATAGTTAACTTTTGAGCATCCTGCTGTGATCGCATTCTGTACCTGGTCAAATTCTACTCCTGATGCACCATGCATTACGATTCTTGTATCATCAGGGATTGCTTCTCGAAGTTCTTTGACTCTGTCAATATCAAGTACTGGTGGTTCAGCATAGATTCCGTGCATTGTTCCGAAGCATACTGCTAAGGCATCACATTTTGTTCTTTCTGCAAATTCTTTTGCTTCTGCTGGTTCTGTGAAGAATTCTCTAATATCTTCATTTGTCAAAACTCTCTTTTCTGGATCATCATCATGTGTATCTTCATCTGTAGATGCCATGATTCCAAGTTCTGCTTCTACTGTGATTCCTGCAGCATGTGCGAATTTAACGAACTGTGCAACTTTTTCAACATTCTCTTCAAAAGGAAGTGCACTGCAATCGTACATGATAGATGGGAATCCAACTTTCACTGCTCTCATTACGAATTCATAGTCACTACCATGATCTAAATGAACACAAACAGGTACTCTTGCTTCTTTTGCATATTTTAACATGATCGGCCCGATTCTCTCGATTGGAATCAAAGAGTCATGTACCTGAGCATGGTCAATGATGATCGGAGTATTTAATTCTTCTGCTGCACCAATGACTGCACGAACTGTTTCTTCATTTGGTGTGTTGATACATGGGATAGCGTATCCTTCTGCTTCTGCAATCTCCAAGATTTTTTTCATGTTTACTAGCATTTGTTCTTCCTCCTGTAACATAAGTTTTGTTGGTTATTACGTCTAATGGAACTCTTCCATTAGTAGTTCATAAATTTCTCCGGAACTATTTGCTTCCAGGATTTTTTGAATGTCTTCTTTGTTATCGATCAGTGCATATAAATATTTGAATAATTTTAAGATCTCGTTTGATTCTTCCATATTAATTGCTAAGAAAAATACTAATTTAACCTTTGATGATCTCGACCATTTCACTGGATATTTCATTCGCATGACTGCGATGCCGCTTTTCTTTACAGAATCTTTATAAACATGTGCCATTGCGATCTGACTTCCAATTGTTGTCGGTCTTCTTTCTTCTAATTCAAATACTTTTTCTGTGACATCTTCACTAAGACATCCTTGTTCCAGTAATAACTTACTAACCTGTGCGATAGTTTCCTTTTTAGTTGTTGCCAGTGCATCAATCACAATCAATTCTTTCTGAAATGCTTTCTTCACAGTTTCTATAACTTGTTCATTCTTCATTTCCTGTGCGTACTCATCCATCTGACTGATGATCTTATTGATGTCCAGCTGCGTAACATGTTTGTGATTTCTATGACATTATTTCTTTTTTCTTTGAGTGGAACGGTTGATATTACCAGTTTCCCTTTTGTTAATTCTGGTTTAAAATCGTGAATATGTACGAATTTTTATGATTTCTAAATTACTGATTTCATTCTCAATCTTCATTGCTTCATATTTTGCTGAATAAGGATCTGTTGCCATAACAAAGATTCCTTGTTTTTCACTTCCTGTTTCCATAGATGTCTGATGGATCAGTAATGCGAGCCAGGCAATCTCATCCTGTGTCAATACAAATCCAAGTTTTTCTTCCAAATGGAAAGAGTAAGTTAAACAAACCGCATAACTACTCTGAATCTGTTGCTGTACGTCCTTGTGAAGATCGTCCCATTCAACTAACATGTAATCATGTCTGATACTTATCTTCTTTAAAAAAGTAGCAATTTGTTTTTCCAGTTCCCGATAGTGATAGGTACTTTCTTTTTCCATCGCCATAAAAACTGTGTAGATGTAATCTTCTGCAATATTCATCAGGTAATCATCCTGAATCTCGGCTTCTACTTCACAAGTTTTTGCTACAGCAAACTTTGCTGCCAAGAACTGGTATTCAAGTTCCATCTCATCTTCATGTGGGAACATGCGGTCAAGAATCTTCTTTGCTGTTTCTACATATATATCATCGAGCTTTGTCATTGTTCTGTCTGCTTTATCTCTGATCTTGTTTCCTTCTTCCATTCTTCTCTTAGTTAATAGAAGGTATTCCGTCAATCTGCAGAAAGAAATGTCTACAAGCACAACTCCTAATTCTGCTTCACTATCCGCAAGATATTCCTGAACCATCATGATATCTTCTTTGGAATAGTAATCTGAAAAATATGTAAATGCTCTTTTACTGATCCTGTAATCTAGTTCCTGTGGAAGTTTTTCAATGTACGTGTGTTTCCAGTATTTCTTATTCTGTGTGTCAACAATTGCCTGCCTGATATCAAACTCTCTACCTACAATACTGATTCCCTGATTTTGAACTTTTGATAATTCCAGATGAAAGGTTGCCAGATATTCTTCTATCATTTTCAGATCTTTTTCTATCATCTTTCGGCTAACACATAATTCCTCGGAAAATAATTGAACTGTGTAATTTGCCGGATAATTGAATAAGATATCTAAAATGTAATTCTTTCTGTAGTAGAAAGATTCTTGGTTTCCATTTGCATAGGAATCAAGTGCTTCCAAAATATTTTCTCTCTGCTGATCTGTCACCACCATGCAGATTCCTTTTTTGGGTACTCTTAGTAGTTTTCCATCATAGTCTTCAATAAATTTTGTAATATCTTTTAAGGATCGTTTGATACTGCTTATGGAAATTTCAGTCATCTCCGATAACTCTTCGATGGAATAGAATCCATACATATCAACCATTGCACGGATTACTTTTTCCTGTAAATTATTCATGATAGGCCTCCTCAATGAATAAAACACTAAAAAGTAGCTTTTCATCTGCTGTATCTTTTTATTTGTTTTTTGCTCTCGCTACTTTATGGTCTTATTGTATCAATTGTTTTTCTACTTGTACATAGTTCAAAACTTCCGTTTTTGCACTAATTGTTCGGATAAAAGTGCAAAAAAGTTCAAAGAACACTGAGAATTTGTTTAAATATAGTTCATTACAAAAAAAGAACCCCTACATAATCTAATCTGATCATGTAAAGGTTCTCCCAATTCTTTATGTAATTATTCCACTACTCGTCTTACACAAACAATTCTACGGTAGTTTGCTCTTGGCGAAATTTTGATTCCTGTTCTTCTGTTACTTGCATGTACGATCTTTCCATTTCCAATATACATCGCTACATGTCCATTATAACAGATGATATCTCCTGGCTGTTTCTCATTATAAGAAACCTTTCTTCCTGCACTTCTTAATTCAGAAGATGTTCTTGGAAGATTATATCCAAATGATCTGTAAACTGATCCGATAAACCCTGAACAGTCAGCTCCTCTGTTTAAGTCTGTTCCACCCCATACGTAGGAGTTTCCAACAAAACGCTGTGCAAATTGTGCTACTGTCTGTCCTTTGTCATATGTTGTTCCTTCTAATGTAGGAGCATCTGTGTTAATATAAACATATTTCTTTAAGACATACCCTGTCTTACCGTTTACAGAAACCTTTCTCCACTGTCCACTTGTTGAATAGACTGTGACAGGTGTTCCAATCTCTAATCTCTTTAAAACTTTTGATCTTTTTGATCTGCTGGCTCTTAATTTGCACCAGTGTCTGAAGATTTTTCCATTATATCCATCATCAGCCTTAACCTGCTGTTTTGGTGTTGTTGTGATTGCTGTACCAAATATAAATAAAAAGACTAATGAGAAAATTGTTATTTTCTTTAATCGTGATTTCATCGATAACCCTTTCAATTGTTACACTTCTGTTACATACTTGAAGAATTTTACCATATAACGACACAAATGTAAAGGAAATAGTGTATTGTTTTGAATTTTATAATTAACAAATGAAATAATTGTAAAATTTGTATCATTGTGTTCTTTTTTTACATACAAAAAGAGACCTGATAAATCAGATCTCTTCAGCGTGGGCGAGAAGATTCGAACTCCCGGCCTTCTGGTCCGTAGCCAGACGCTCTATCCAGCTGAGCTACGCCCACATATTCAATTGTCATATTTGACAATTCAGATGTTATTCACATCTAAATGCCGCAGACCGGAATCGAACCGGTACTCGATTTAACTCGAACAGGATTTTAAGTCCTGCGCGTCTGCCAGTTCCGCCACTGCGGCATATACATACCTTAATTATCTGGCATATAAGTGGGACCAATAGGACTCGAACCTATGACCCTCTGCTTGTAAGGCAGATGCTCTCCCAGCTGAGCTATGATCCCAAATGATTGGTTTAAACACAATCTAGCGACCCGGATGGGAATCGAACCCACGACCTCCGCCGTGACAGGGCGGCGCTCTAACCAGCTGAGCCACCGGGCCAGAATGTAAATTATTTAGTTTAAATGGACCCTCGGGGACTCGAACCCCGGACCGATCGGTTATGAGCCGATTGCTCTAACCAACTGAGCTAAAGGTCCGTTTAAAGCCGTTGACCGGACTTGAACCGGTAACCTGCTGATTACAAATCAGCTGCTCTGCCAATTGAGCCACAACGGCATATTAGACGATATCACTCATTTATGAATCGTAATGACTCCAACGGGATTTGAACCCGTGTTACCGCCGTGAAAGGGCGGTGTCTTAACCACTTGACCATGGAGCCTAATTGTTCGACCGCTTCACGGTCTTAATACTTTATTCAGTATTTAACTCCCCG
>ENA-OQET01000385-OQET01000385.1-human-gut-metagenome-genome-assembly--contig:-NODE-385-length-23910-cov-4.616070_pt1 | contig 23910 bp, 33 predicted proteins | sample MGYA00242800_ERZ504645 | MGnify/ENA primary metagenome ERZ504645 (study PRJEB26092, sample SAMD00036308) | human gut metagenome | host: Homo sapiens | study: EMG produced TPA metagenomics assembly of... | reverse complement strand
CAATACAATGCCGACAATGCTTTCAGAAGAAGACAAGGAAGAAGCTGGAAGACGCAGTAGTCTAAGGCCGGGAATTCCAGGGGGAAAAAAACAATGCAAGAACAGCAGGCTGAAGATTATAGAAAAAACAGCAGATTCAGATTCAACAGAAAACGAAACAGCGGAAAAAACAGCGTCAGAAGAAAAAGTAGAATCGGTAGAAAAACCGGTGACTACAACAGAATCAGAGGAAACACCGGACGAAGAAATAAAAGCTGAAGAAACAGCAACTGAAGAAACATCAGTTCGGGAAGAACTGACAGACACAAGAGTGGTAGATATTTTTGCAGAACTGAATGAAGAACCTGTTTCAGAAGATGCTGAAAATGATTTTGAGGAGAAATAATTATGCGTGTAGGTATGGGATATGATGTTCATAAGTTAGTTGAAGGAAGAAAACTGATCCTGGGTGGAGTTGAGATTCCTTACGAGAAAGGTCTCTTAGGACATTCAGATGCGGATGTTATGCTGCATGCCGTAATGGATGCACTGCTTGGAGCAGCAGCACTTGGAGACATTGGTCTTCATTTTCCGGATACAGATCCAAAATATAAGGGCGCATCCAGTATAAAACTGCTCGAGCACGTAGGAGGACTTTTGGAAGAAAATGGTTATGTGATCGAGAATATTGATGCAACGATCATTGCGCAGCGTCCAAAGATGCGTCCGCATATTGATCAGATGCGGGAAAACATGGCGAAAGCGCTTAAAATTGACGTTGATCAGATCAATGTAAAGGCTACAACAGAAGAGGGCCTTGGCTTTACCGGAAGCGGCGAAGGAATCTCATCCCAGGCGATCTGTGCGATTGAAAAATTTACAAATTACAGTAGCGTGGATGTGATGGAGAAGCCTGCAGGATGTGGTGGATGCTGTGCGGGAAAATAAGATGAAGATTCGAAAGCTGGACCAATCAGAGCATGGGAAAACCAGGAGCTTGTGGGAACAGGTATTTTCAGAAGATAGTCAGGAGTTTGTTGATTATTACTATTATATCAAGACAAAAGACAATACGATTTATGTGATAGAGGAAGACGATGAGATACGTGCGATGCTGCAGCTGAATCCTTATCAGGTAAAGCTGCAGGGAAGTGTTGTTCCATCGGATTATATCGTGGGAGTTGCCACGCAGGCAGAATATAGAGGCAGAGGATATATGAGAAATCTTCTGATTCATGCATTACAGGATCAGTATTCACAGAAGATGCCATTTACCTTCCTGATGCCGGCGGCAGAAGCAATCTATCATCCTTATGATTTCCGATTTGTTTATGACCAGAAACAAATCGAGTTTGATGAAGCTTTTTTTTTCCTGCAAGAAAAGAATATAAAAATGATGAACATAGAAATGTATCACAAGAGCAGATTGTAGACCGTGATGCAAGATTTATGGATGCAGGGAAGATGGCGGCATTTGTTGAAGAGAATTTTTCGGATTGCTGGAATGTTGTTGCTTTAAGAAATGCACAATATTATCAGACACAGATTCTCGAACAACAGAGTGAGTTTGGTGGTATGCGGCTTGTCTTTGAAGAAGAGAAGCTGGTCTGTATCTATGCATATGCGAAAGAAGAGGGGCTCGAGATCAGGGAACCACTTTGTTTGGAAGGGAAAGAAGCTCTCCTCTGGGCGTCGGTGGATGGTCTTAGAGAACCGGAAGAAAAGGTCATGGTCTATGGCCTTGAAGAAATACCGGATTGCCTGGATGGTGAAAAGTCAGTAAGCAAAGGTATATATAAAGAAAAACCGGTCATTATGGTCAGGATCGTTCATTTACAGGAATTATTTTCTAAAATGAAAATCCCGTCAGAATGTGAGATTCATTGTTCTTTTGCGGTGATCGATCCGATTCTTCATAAGAACAGCAGGATCTGGAAACTCAGTAGCTCAAAAGGAGAAGAAAGCCTGAGTATGTCTGAAACGGAAGATTCACAGGGAGTACTTTCCATTGCAGCATTGACGGAAATATTGTTTGGATACAAAACTCCTGAAGAAATACGTGCAGAGGAAAGCGTAATTCTTACAGAAGAACTAGAGGAAGAACTGAGGAAACTTCAGAACTTCTGTCCAATATTTTTGAATGAGATTGTCTGAATAAAATGTTAAAATGCAGTTGATCGGCAGAGATAATAGTTGACAAAAAATGATTTTTTGCATAAGATAATAGAGATATTGAAAACAATAAATATTGGTAATAGAATTGAGAAAGACAAAGAACGGGAAGAGTAACAGAGATTTGGACTCATAGAGAGAAGGTGTCACCGGCTGAAAGCACCTTTGAGAGAAGAAACTGTGAAGTGCCCCCGGGAGTCGATCCTGTGAATGGAGTAGCAGGGTACGTCAGGCACACGTTACGTGCGTGAAAGTGAAAGAAGTATAACTTCTTTTATTAGAGTGGAACCGCGGATAGAACTTCGTCTCTAGATTGAGACGAAGTTTTTTGTATATTCGAAAAGTGATTGCCTAATATACAAAAAACGTTCCGCTTAGGGTGTTAAGTGCATTCTTGAATCAGAAAGGAATGATAAATATGGGAATGATATCTTATGTCAAACAGGAGATCGAGGTGATCCGAGAGCGAGATCCTGCGATCAAATCAAACATGGAAGTATTTTTGTACCCAAGCTTTAAAGTAATCTTAAGCTACAGAGTGGCGCATAAGCTTTACCTGAAAAAGCATTATTTTTGGGCACGCTGGATTTCTCAGAGAGCAGCGCGTAAGACAGGGATTGAGATCCATCCGGGTGCAACAATTGGAAAGGGACTTTTTATCGATCATGGAACAGGTGTGATCATCGGAGAAACTACGATCATCGGAGATAATGTAACACTGTATCAGGGGGTTACGCTTGGCGGTACCGGAAAAGAACAGGGAAAACGTCATCCAACGTTGAAAGATAATGTTATGGTGAGCGCCGGCGCAAAGATCCTGGGTTCTTTTACAATCGGAGAAAATTCTAAGATCGGAGCTGGTTCTGTAGTGCTTGAAGAGGTTCCACCGAACTGTACAGTTGTCGGTGTGCCGGGACGAATCGTCCGCATGGACAACAAGAAAGTCCCAAGAAGTGATATGGATCAGGTACATTTACCGGACCCGGTACTTACAGATATCAGAGAACTGCAGGAAGAGAATATAAAACTTCACAAACGCTTGGAATCTATGATAAAATATATGCGATGTGTGGAGAAAGAAAATAAGGAGAGTAAGAACGATGAAGATTTATAATACAATGTCAAAAAGAAAAGAAGAGTTTGTTCCTTTAGAGAAAGGAAAAGTAAAGATGTATGTATGCGGTCCGACTGTATATAATTACATCCATATTGGAAATGCAAGACCAATGATCGTGTTTGATACTGTCCGCAGATATTTTGAATACAAGAATTATGATGTGAATTATGTATCTAACTTTACGGATGTCGATGACAAGATCATTAAGAAAGCAAACGAAGAAGGCGTTACAGCAGAAGAAATCTCACAGCGTTACATTGCAGAGTGCAAGAAAGATATGGACGGTATGAATATTGAGCCGGCAACAAAGAATCCGCTTGCAACAGAAGAGATTGGCGGTATGATCAGCATGATTGAGACACTGATTGAGAAAGGCTACGCATACGAGAAGAACGGAACGGTATATTACCGTACAAGAAAGTTCAAAGATTATGGTAAATTATCCCATAAGAACCTTGACGATCTTCAGTCAGGCGGACGTGCCCTTCTTGTAAGCGGTGAGGATGAGAAAGAAGATTCTCTGGATTTTGTTCTTTGGAAACCGAAAAAAGAAGGTGAGCCTGCATGGGTTTCCCCATGGGGTGAGGGACGTCCGGGATGGCACATTGAGTGCTCAGAGATGTCCAAGAAATATCTTGGTGAGCAGATCGATATTCATGCAGGTGGAGAAGACCTGATCTTCCCACATCATGAAAATGAAATTGCGCAGAGTGAAGCAGCGAACGGAAAAGAGTTCTCCAGATACTGGATGCATAACGGGTTCCTGAACATTGATAACCGTAAGATGTCCAAGTCTCTTGGAAACTTCTTCACAGTTCGCGAGATCAGTGAGAAGTATGACCTTCAGGTACTTCGTTTCTTCATGTTAAGCGCACATTACAGAAGTCCACTGAACTTCAGCGCTGAATTGATGGAAGCAGCAAAGAGCGGACTTGAGAGAATCATTACAGCAGCTGATCGTCTGAAATTCCTTATGGGAAGTGCGAAGACAGAAGATATGGCAGAGACAGAGGCAGAGAAGTTTGCAAAGTCAGCAGAATATGTTGGAAACTTTGAGAGCGCTATGGATGATGACTTCAATACAGCTGATGCGATCGCTGCAGTATTTGATCTTGTAAAATTCATTAATACGATGACAGACGAAGACAGTTCCAAAGAGTATCTTGAGAATCTGTTTGATCGTCTGGTAAGACTGACAGAAGTACTTGGAATTATTGTTGATAAAGAAGATGAGATTCTTGATTCTGACATTGAAGCACTGATCGCAGAGCGTCAGGCAGCAAGAAAAGAGAAAAACTTTGCAAGAGCAGACGAAATCAGAGATGAACTTCTTGCGAAAGGTATCATTTTGAAAGATACAAGAGAAGGGGTACAATGGAAAAGAGCATAACAGCAGGTTTAGAAGAGTATATCCGGACAATTCCCGGAATGAAAGAGATTGATGCAAAGCAGTGCTCTCCGCTGGTTCTTGCCTATGTGGGAGACTGCGTGTATGATCTGATCATTAAGACAATGGTGGTTGGTCGTGGAAACAGGCCGGTCCACCGTCTTCATGAAGAGACAAGCCAGTATGTGCAGGCATCAGCACAGTCCTTTATGATGCGTTCCATGCAGGAGCATCTGAATGAGGAAGAACATGGAGTTTACCGGAGAGGAAGAAATGCACGATCTGTGTCTCCGGCAAAGAATCAGTCAATTACAGATTACAGAAGAGCGACAGGGTTCGAGGCGCTGATCGGTCATTTATATCTGACAGGACAGTATAAGAGACTGACAGAGCTGGTAAGCATAGGACTTGAAAGCATCGAAAAAGAGAAAAATGATAAAGGAGCAGAACATGCAGGAAAATAGAGAACAGGGAACAGATACATTTGTGATCGAGGGGAGAAATGCTGTACTGGAAGCATTTCGTTCCGGACGTACAATCGACAAGATTTATGTTCTTGACGGATGTCAGGACGGACCGGTAAGAACAATTGTACGTGAGGCAAAGAAACATGGCTCACTGATCAATTTTGTGACAAAAGAAAGACTTTCCCAGCTCTCAGAGACTGGGAAGCATCAGGGTGTAATCGCGCATGCGGCAGCATATGAATATTCTACGATTGACGATATGCTTAAGCTGGCAGAAGAGAGAGGCGAAGCTCCGTTTCTGATTCTTTTAGACAATATTGAAGATCCGCACAATCTTGGCGCGATCATTCGTACAGCGAACCTTGCAGGTGCACACGGAGTCATTATTCCAAAGAGAAGAGCAGTTGGTCTGACAGCGACAGTTGCGAAGACATCTGCCGGAGCTTTGAATTATACACCGGTCGCAAAGGTGACGAATCTTGTGAAGACAATGGAAGAACTCAAGGAAAAAGGACTCTGGTTTGTATGTGCTGATATGGATGGCGAGCAGATGTATGACCTGAACCTGACAGGACCGATCGGTCTTGTGATCGGAAATGAAGGTGAGGGCGTTGGCCGCCTTGTGAAAGAAAACTGCGATTTCGTTGCAGGAATTCCAATGAAAGGTCAGATTAATTCTCTGAATGCATCTGTGGCAGCAGGCGTTCTTGCTTATGAGATCGTAAGACAGAGGATTTCGCAGAAATAAATATGAGTATTGCTCGAAAAAAGAGTGATAACAGGTGATAATCGGATGAGTAAGTATGACAGAATGACAGATGAGCAGCTTTTATGTGATTACAAAAATGGAAATCAGGAGATTATGGATTACCTGATGGTGAAATATAAATCCATGGTAAGGAAGAAAGCGCGTGCAATGTATCTGTTGGGGGGAGAGAACGAGGATCTGATCCAGGAAGGAATGATCGGTCTGATCAAAGCAGTGCGGGATTTTGATGTAACGCAGAAAACATCATTTTCAAGTTTTGCAGAACTTTGTGTTTCCAGGCAGATGTACTCAGCGATTGAGGCGTCAAACCGAAAAAAGCATCTGCCTTTGAACTCCTATATTTCGCTGTATGAAGACAGTGAACAGGAAGGAGAAGGGAGAAGTCTTCCTTTAATTGACACGATAGAATCATCGAAGGAGAATGATCCGGAAGTTCTTTATTTTGGAAAAGAATATACAGAAGCTTTTGCGGAGCAGCTGAAAGAATTGCTCAGTCCATTAGAAAATCATGTTCTTTATCTGCATTTGATGGGAACCGACTATAGAACAATTGCAGAATTGCTTGGAAAGAGCCCGAAGTCAGTGGACAATGCACTTCAGCGGATCAAGACAAAAGCACAAAAGATTCTGCCGTAAAGGAGAAATACGGATGAAGAAAAAATACAATTACCTTTTGGCACTTGCAGTCTTTCTAGTGATCATGATCTGCTTTAACAAATTCGGATACATCATTTCTTACCTGGCCGCAATTGGCGGGTCTCTGGTTATGGGAAACAATGGAACAATGGTGGTTTATGAGTTCCTGATGAGTCATTTGAATCTGGTATCGGCAATTTTGTACCTTATGGTTCTTCCCATTCCTGCTTTATGGTATTATCTTGCTTTTCAGCTGCGTGAAGGAGGAATCCGTGCAATCCCAGGCAAATGCAGAAGAGTCGGATTGGAAGGATGTGTTTTAATTGTACTGTTTACTTTTGGTATGATACATGTGACCAGCATTATACTGGCAATCGTAGCACAGGTACTTCCGGATGCGATGGATAATTATCAGAATCTGATAGAAAATTCCGGCCTGACAGAATATTCGCTGATGTGGGTTTTCAGTACATTGATTCTTCCACCTCTTGTGGAAGAAATGATTTTCCGGGGTTTGATCCAGAAATATCTTGAACGTGCCGGAATGCATTGGATCCTGGCGAATGTTGTACAGGCGGTTCTGTTTGGAGTGTTCCATCAAAATCTCGTACAGGGAATTTATGCGGCACTTTTGGGGTTTGCACTTGGATTTGTGGCGCATCGCTATAACACCCTGGCGGCATCCATACTGATGCACATGTTCTATAATCTGATGGGAACGCTGATCGTAGATCTTGAGAGCAGATTCCTTCCGGGAATAATAATGGGAATGATTATCCTAGTCAGTATTCCAATGACAGTGAGTGCTGTGACGTTGATTTGTCTGACAACAAATAATAAAAAAACAGAGGTTTGAGAAGATGAGATTTGTAATACAAAGAGTAACAGAGGCATCTGTTACGATTGATGGTGAGATATCCGGAAAGAATTGGAAAAGGGTATCTTGTTTTGATTGGAGTAGCAGATACAGACACAAAAGAGATTGCAGACAAAATGATACGAAAAATGATCGGACTTCGTATTTTTGAAGATGAACAGGGAAAAAACAAAACCTTTCGCTTGCTGATGTGGACGGAGGTCTTCTTCTGGTTTCACAGTTTACGTTATATGCAAACTGTAAGAGAGGAAACAGACCAAGCTTTATTGAAGCAGGAAAACCGGATATGGCGAATGAGATGTATGAATATATCATTGAAAAATGCAGGGAATCAGTGGATGAAGTACAGACCGGAGAGTTTGGAGCTGATATGAAGGTTCAGCTGCTCAATGACGGGCCATTTACCATTTTGCTGGATTCAGATCAGCTTTAACTTGACAATCAAACTCAAGTAGTGTATATTTAATTTTGCGTTCTGCTGGAACGCAATAAGCTGTCTTGGCGCAGTCGGTAGCGCGTCGCCTTGGTAAGGCGGAGGTCGGGGGTTCAAGTCCCCTAGACAGCTTTGAACCTTTCCCCGGAAGTGCCCGTAAGTGCGGTGCTTTCGGGGTTTTTCTTTTGTGGAAATTCCAATCCGTAGGAATTTTACAGACTTTCCTATGGACTTACAGGCTTGAAAGAAAAAAGCAATTCCTTGTTGAAGATTCTTTCACTTGTCATAAAATATGTTATACTGAAGTTAATTGAAGTGGTGGTTCAAGGTGACGGGTTCTGCAGAAGGGGAAGCCGTATGAGCGAAAAGAATTATGAAACAAGTGAATTAAAAGAACTGAAAGATGCGTTACAGACGTTTACAGAGTTTGTATGGGAGATGGAAGAATATCTGCCGGAATTTTATCATTTTTTTTGATGCGATGAGGCAGAACATTGAGATTTTTCTTCAGGTTGGCGAAGAGGATGAAGAACAGATTCATGAGATTTTGGAACGGGATTGGGAGAAAGCACATGCACCGCTTGTGGGAGTACAGTGTTATGATTTTCAAGAATCACATCCAGAGGCAGAAGCAGGAACTTGTGTTTATTTTGCGAATCTTTTGACAGAAATCGGTCGTTTTTTTGAACCGATGAGTATGTTGGGAGTGTTTTGAAAGAAGTGAAAAGGAGGAACGGATATGGCATCGTTTTTAGAAGACATCACACCATTTTATGGGACAGGAGAACGGAATGGGAAAGGACAGACACTGGAAGAATTTCTGGAAGAATATGATCCATATCGATATAAAAATCCGTGTTGTACAACAGACACAGTTGTTTTCTCTTATAAAGATGAACAGGCACTGAAAGAAGGACGATTAAAGATACTTTTGGTTAAGAGAGGAAATCATCCCAGTATTGGGTGTTGGGCTCTTCCGGGAGATTTGTAAATTTGCGGGAGAATCTGGAGGATACAGCAAGACGGGAACTGCAGGAAGAGACCGGAGTCAGCGGACTTCCGGTGGAACAGTTTGCCTGTTATGGAGATTATCAGAGAGATCCGAGAGCGAGGATCATTACAAGTGCGTATCTTTCTATTGTAAAGGAGTCGGATGTAAGTGTGGAGGCCGGAGATGATGCGGCAGATGCGGCGTGGTTTGAGATAGAGATGGAACCGGAGACAGTATATGAAGAAGATGGATGGGAAAAGACGGAATATCATTTGACAATTCAAAATCAGGATCAGAAAATGAATGCAGTTGTTCAGAAAAAGGAGCTGACAGGATTGGTCAAAGAAAAATACTATGTTGTAAAAGAGGGTGGAGGAATTGCAGTGGATCACGCAGCTATTCTGGCACAGGCTTATGAATTATTAAAAGGCAGATTGTAAGAGCAGAGTTACTGTTCACTCCCGTGTCAATCACTCCGCTGATTGACACGGAGGATGCATGTTTTGGCTTGAATGCATCTCGCCCCATCGCCAAAGGCGATTTAAAATGGCGAGATGCGTTGCTGGTCGCACATTGTGTGAACAGTAACAGAGGAGGCGAAAAGAATCTCTTGTGGTTGTTCTTTTTATGTGATAAGATATTGAGCATGAAAGCCTGTAGGATAAATCACAATTCCGAAGGAATGTGACAGATCATCCGGATGGTACTTATGGTTAGTAGGAGGAAGATATGGAGAACGAAACAGTTTCAAAGAATTTTATTGAACAGGAGATAGATAAGGATCTGGCAGAAGGAGTTTACGATCATGTATGCACCCGTTTCCCGCCGGAGCCGAATGGATACCTTCATATTGGTCATGCGAAGTCTATCCTTTTGAATTATGGACTGGCAGAGAAGTATAATGGTGAATTCCATATGAGATTTGATGATACGAACCCGACAAAGGAGAAGACAGAATTTGTTGAGTCTATCAAAGAGGATATTAAGTGGCTGGGGGCTGACTGGAAGGATCATCTTTATTTGCATCCGATTATTTTGATCAGATGTATGAGTGCGCTGTGAAGCTGATCAAGAAGGAAAAGCATTTGTCTGTGATCTTACAGCAGAACAGATGCGTGAATATAGAGGAACTCTTACAGAGCCTGGAAAGGAAAGCCCATATAGAAACCGTTCTGTAGAAGAGAACCTTGAACTTTTTGAAAACATGCGTGCAGGAAAGTATGCAGACGGAGAGAAAGTTCTTCGTGCAAAGATCGACATGGCATCACCGAATATCAATATGCGTGACCCGATCATTTATCGTGTTGCCCGCATGACACATCACAATACAGGTGATAAGTGGTGCATTTATCCGATGTATGATTTTGCTCATCCAATCGAGGATGCAATCGAGGGAATCACACATTCCATCTGTACACTTGAGTTTGAAGATCACAGACCGCTTTATGACTGGGTTGTGAGAGAATGTGAATTCGAGAACCCACCGCGTCAGATTGAGTTCGCAAAATTGTATCTTACGAATGTTGTAACAGGAAAGCGCTATATTAAAAAGCTCGTAGAAGATAAGATTGTTGATGGATGGGATGATCCAAGACTGGTTTCTATCGCAGCGCTCAGAAGAAGAGGATTTACACCGGAGTCAATCAAGATGTTTATTGATATGTGTGGTATTTCCAAGAGCCAGAGTTCTGTTGATTATGCGATGCTTGAGTACTGTATCCGAGAGGATCTGAAGATGAAGCGTTCCCGTATGATGGCTGTGCTTGATCCGATCAAGCTTGTGATCGATAACTATCCGGAAGGAGAAGTTGAATATCTGGATGTTGCGAACAATCTGGAGAACGAAGAACTTGGACAGCGTAAAGTTCCGTTCTGTCGTGAACTCTACATCGAGAGAGACGACTTCATGGAAGAACCGCCAAAGAAATATTTCCGTTTGTTCCCGGGGAATGAAGTTCGTCTGATGCATGCATATTTTGTGAAATGTGAAAGCTTTGTAAAGGATGAGAATGGTAACGTGACAGAAGTTCACTGTACTTATGATCCTGAGACAAAGGCTGGAAGTGGATTTACAGGACGTAAGGTGAAAGGAACAATTCATTGGGTTCCGGCACCATATGCACAGAAAGCAGAAGTAAGACTGTATGAGAACCTTGTAGATGAAGAGAAGGGTGTATACAATAAAGAGGATGGTTCTCTGAACCTGAATCCAAATTCTCTGAAGATTATCAAAGATGCTTATGTGGAGCCAAGCTTTGCAGATGCGAAAGCTTATGATAGCTTCCAGTTTGTAAGAAACGGATTTTTCTGTATCGATGCAAAGGATTCTACACCGGAGAATCTGGTATTTAACCGTATTGTTTCTCTGAAGAGTTCTTTCAAACTGCCGAAGAAATAAAAAATGGACTGCCGTGATCACAATGAGAAATTGTTCACGGCAGTTTTTCATAGTTATAGGTGTGATGCAGGGGGGAGAACAAGAATGTATGAATTGACAATGAGTTTGAATCCAAAATCAAAAACTCCGCTGTACGAACAGATTTATGAATTTATCAAGGAAGAGATTCAGAATAACGTAATACAGAGTGGAGAGCGGCTTCCATCTACAAGAGCATTGAGTAAGCATCTGGTAGTGAGCAGGAGTACAGTAGAACTTGCATATGAACAGCTCCTGTCGGAAGGGTATGTGGAGGCAATCCCATGCAAAGGATATTTTGTCGCAAAGATCGAAGGCATCTATCAGCTTCAGAAGAGACCGGAGATCAAAGTTGAACCGATTTCTTCAGGAGTGACAGAATACGCGTATGATTTCACTCCGAACGGTGTGGATCTCAACAGCTTTCCGTATAATGTCTGGAGAAAATTATCCAAAGAATGTCTGATAGATGATAAGGCAGAGATGTTCCGATTGGGGAATCCTCAAGGGGAATATGGGCTTCGGAATGTAATCAGCAGTTATTTGCATCAGGCAAGAGGAATACACTGTCATCCGGATCAGATCATTATTGGAGCAGGAAGTGATTATTTGCTTATGCTTTTAACGACAGTGATTGGAAATTGTCATAAAGTTGCGCTGGAAAACCCAACCTATGGACAGGCCTATCGTTTGTTTGAACGATTAAGCTATAAAGTCTGTACTGTTGATATGGATCAAAGCGGGATGCGGATTGATGAATTAGAGAAATCAGGGGCGGATATTGCATTTGTCATGCCGTCTCATCAGTATCCACTTGGATGTGTTATGCCGATACAAAGAAGAATGGAACTTTTGAAATGGGCAGATGGGGCAGAAGGCAGATATATTATTGAAGATGATTACGATAGTGAATTTCGATATAAAGGAAAGCCGATTCCGGCACTGCAGGGAAGTGATAGCAATGGGAAAGTGATTTATACAGGTACCTTTTCTAAATCACTGGCACCTTCTATTCGAATGAGCTATATGGTGCTTCCGGAACATATTTTGAAAATTTATCAGGAAAAATGCAGATTCATCAGTTCTACTGTCTCCAAGGTGGATCAGATGATTCTTCAGAAATTTATGGAAGAAGGCTATTATGAGCGACATCTGAATAAAACACGCGCATTATATAAGAACAGGCATGATGTTCTGATCAGCAGCCTTCGGAAGATGAAAGAGATTCTGGAAATTTCCGGAGAAAATGCAGGTGTTCACCTGTTGCTACATTTTAAGACGAATGATTCCGAAAAGGATTTGATTGAAAAAGCAGCGAAACAAGGTGTCAGAGTTTATGGCTTATCAGAGTATTGTGTAAAAGATAATGAAGACAGTACAGGAAAAGCGGTGATTCTGCTAGGTTATGCAAACATGAATGAGGAGAGAATCCGTGCAGCAGTTCAACTACTCTGTAAGGCATGGGAATAGATGATAGAAAAACAGATTGCATCTAAATAAAAAGGAAGCGGGATAGTTCAATTTTATTAAGTGTAAGATTGAGCTATCTGCTTCCTTTTTATTATTCGCTTAAATCATCCGGTTGGGCTGCCTGCAAAGATACATAAGATCTTTCCTGTGTTGGTTCAAGATCCTGATCCAGATTAAATGTATCGGAATCCGTCTCTTCTTTATTGCTATCGGTGCTATCTGCTTTTATATCAGAGGATATACTCTTTGACTTTTTGATCAGACGAACAGCAAGAAGTCCGATTGCAGTACCAACAGTGCCAAGTCCAACTATCCATTTGATTAATTTTTTCAATTCTATAGTCTCCCTTCTATTAAACTAAATTTGATACTGATAAACAGTTTACTCTCAGGGGAAAACCGCCTGATTTACTTTCCATTGTAATACTTTTACCGCAGAAATACAATATTTCTGACATTTAAATAAAAAAATGCGAAATAACGTTTTACAACCCTGCAAAAGTATAGTATAATTCTTAAGGCGGTAATGGTTATAAGTACCGCTGATTAATATTATTTACAAGCAAACATACGCAGGAGGGTTTGAAATGGTAAAAGCAGTAGTTGGTGCAAACTGGGGCGATGAAGGAAAGGGTAAGATCACAGACATGCTCGCCAGAGAGGCAGATATCATCGTTCGTTTTCAGGGTGGTGCGAATGCAGGCCATACAATTGTGAATGATTACGGAAAATTTGCGCTGCATACACTGCCATCAGGTGTGTTCTATGGACATACGACCAGCATCATTGGTAATGGTGTCGCACTGGATGTGCCGCGTCTTTTCGCAGAGGTACAGTCTGTAGTAGAAAAAGGTGTTCCGATGCCGAAGATTCTTGTATCCGACAGAGCACAGATGGTAATGTCTTATCACAAGAATTTTGACGCATATGAAGAAGAGAGACTCGGAGGGAAATCTTTCGGTTCCACAAAGTCAGGAATCGCTCCGTTCTATTCAGATAAGTATGCAAAGATCGGTTTCCAGGTTAGTGAGCTGTTTGATGATGAACTTTTGAAGGAGAAGGTTGTGCGCGTGGCAGAGCAGAAGAATGTACTGCTTGAGCATTTATACCACAAACCACTGATTAATCCTGATGAGTTATACAACGAACTGATGGAATATAAGAAAATGGTAGAGCCGTTTGTAGCTAATGTATCTCTTTACCTTCACGAGGCAATCAAAGAAGGAAAGACAGTTCTTCTTGAAGGACAGTTAGGATCCATGAAAGATCCGGATCACGGAATTTATCCAATGGTTACATCTTCCTCAACACTTGCAGGATACGGTGCGATCGGAGCAGGAATCCCACCATACGAGATCAAGCAGATCGTTACAGTATGTAAAGCATACTCAAGCGCAGTAGGAGCCGGAGCTTTCGTAAGCGAGATCTTCGGAGAGGAAGCAGACGAGCTTAGAAGACGCGGTGGTGACGGCGGAGAGTACGGCGCTACAACAGGACGTCCGAGAAGAATGGGATGGTTTGACTGTGTTGCATCCAAATATGGCTGCAGAATGCAGGGGACAACAGATGTAGCATTTACAGTACTCGACGTACTCGGATATCTGGATGAGATTCCGGTATGTGTTGGTTATGAGATCAATGGAGAAGTTACTACAGAATTCCCGGTAACACATCTTCTTGAGAAGGCAAAACCGGTTTACAAAGTTCTTCCGGGATGGAAAGAAGACATCCGTGGAATCAAGAATTACGAAGACCTTCCGGAGAATTGCCGTAAATACATCGAATTCATTGAGAAAGAGATCGAGTATCCGATCACAATGATCAGTAACGGACCAGGAAGAGACGATATTATTTATCGTAATAAATAATGAAACAGAAATACAGGACAGGAAGTGAAAGCTTTCCGTCCTGTATTTTTTATATATTAGAATATATAAAAACGCTCCGCTTAGGATGTGCACTGCGGCGTACAATGTAGTTGTCACTCCGCTTGGGATTTGCCCGGAAAACAAAAAAGATAGTAATAAATCAGAAGGTTCCTCATATAATATATAGCTGAGAAAAAAAGAAGGAGGAATTCGATGGAAGAGAACAGCAATGAAAAAGACAGAGAAAATTTATCCATGGAAGAATATCTGAAGAGGAGACAGGCAGTAAAAACCCGGGAAACAGCTTCACGTGCATCCCGGGGAGTAGATTCTGTCAGTGCATTACTGACTGCAGTATTTTATTTATGATCAAGAATTGTCTTTGGAATCATCTTTCAACAGTCGTGTGACCATCAGCAGTCCATAGAGAATAACAGGAACAAAAATGGTTGCAGCGATAGATGCTTTAAGAAGATCAGAAGCAACAGGCGAATCAATCAGTGCAAAAATCAGTGTGCACAAATACATTGCGATAAGAATAAAAACCCCCAGCAGTGCAGAAATACGTTTCAGTTTTTTCATGTAACCAGTCCTTTCATACGCCAATATAGTAATAGTAACAGTATATATCAAATAATTGTTTACGGCAAATAAAATTTGTTATATAATAGAAAGGCGATTGAATTCGAAGTTTAAAGATAAAGGAGCAATATACAATGAGTGAGAAATGTTTATTAGACCAGTGGCGTGATATGGCCTATGACCGCAATCTTCCGAAAGATCAGCTGGAGAAGTTCTGGGGAACATACTTTACAATCGAAAGAGAGATTTATGAGCAGCTGCTCGAGAACCCGGATGAAGAAGTGAAGGGAACAGTGAAAGAACTTGCTGAGAAATATGGACAGGATGTCATGACAATGGTTGGATTCCTTGACGGAATCAATGACAGTCTGAAGACAGCAAACCCGATCGAGACAATGGAAGAAGATACAGTTGTAAGTCTTGCATTTGATAAAGAACTTCTTTACAAGAACATGATCGATGCAAAAGCTGACTGGCTGTATGGACTCCCACAGTGGGATAAGATCTTTGATGCAGAGACAAAGAAACGTCTGTATCGTGAGCAGAAACAGTCCGGTACAGTTCGTAAGGCGAAAAAAATCGGAAGAAATGATCCATGTCCGTGCGGAAGTGGAAAGAAATATAAATTCTGCTGCGGAAAGAACGCATAAGAATCAGATTACTGGCGGTATGTATTGAAAGATACATACCGTTTTGTACTTTTAGGTATAAGCGTATATATTTAAAAGAAAAGGACATACTGATATTGTTCTAATAAGATTAAGAGGAGGAAATCAGTATGCCAGAATTAAGCTGTACCGTACAGACATGTGTACACAATTATCAGTATCTTTGCGAACTGGATAAGATCCAGGTGGGAGGAAACAGTGCGAAGAATGCACAGGAGACCTGTTGCGATAGCTTTGAAGAAAGAAGAGAGGGAAGTTATAGCAACAAGACGGATTCGATGAAGTCTGTTTCAGATTGCTCAGATGTTGACTGTCAGGCGAAAGCTTGCAGATATAATGAAGAGTGCAAATGTCACGCAGGGAAAATCAGTGTAGAAGGCGGTGACGCCTGCCACAGCAGTGGGACAGAATGTGCAACATTTGATTGTTGCTGTAATTGAGTATCAGATAAAAGTATAAAATCGTGATAAATAGAAAGAGATTTGGAAGAGACGATCTTCTGAATCTCTTTTTCTACTGTTGACTCTGTTATTGTAACCGCGTTATAATCGTAATATGTATATTTAACAGAAGAAAGGAAATGATCGTACATGAGTGAATATCGACAGGATGAGCATACGACAGCGAAAGAGGCGTCAAAGACTCATACAGATCAAAGTTATAGGCACAATTCGTGGGAAGAGCATGAAAAAAGAAGGTATAGCTTCAAAGAACAGGCCATAAAAAGTATGACGATGTTTTTTTGTTGTTGCGTCATGTATCTTATTTTATTTTGCACTTTTAAGATTGGGACAGATTTCATCTGTATTTAAGCAGTTTTTAACAGTGGCAAAACCTATTATTTATGGACTGGCAATTGCATATTTGTTGAATCCGATTGTGAAGTGGATAGACCGTCGGATGATTCCGTTTTTGGAGAAACATTGTCCCAAATTAAAGAAGAAAAAACAGATATCAAGAGGAGTTGGAATCTTCGTATCTGTCATCTTGATGATAGCGTTGATTGTTACACTCCTAAACATGATGATTCCGGAGTTATATGGAAGTATCCGCGACATGATTTTCAATGTGCCGAGCCAGATGAACCGGTTTATCCATGAATTCAGTAAGATGCATTCTTCTGATTCAACAGTTGGAAAGATGTTGGAGAGCATAGTTGAAGAAGCAAGTGATTTTGTTCAGAACTGGATGAAGACAGATTTGATGGAGAAAGTGAATCTGTGGATGACACAGCTTACTGTGGGAATGATTCAGATGGTTCGTGAAGTCTTTAATTTTATTATTGGAATCATTGTCTCTATTTATGTTTTGTTTAGCAAAGAGAAGTTCCAGAAGCAGACAAAGAAGCTGATCTACGCTGTATTTCGTCCGGGACAGGCCAACATGATTCTTCAGATTGGCGGAAAAAGTAATGAAATCTTCGGTGGATTTATTATCGGAAAGATTATTGATTCTCTGATTATCGGAGTAATCTGTTTTATAGGATTATCAATTCTGAATATGCCATATACAATGCTGGTCAGCGTGATCGTAGGAGTGACAAATGTAATTCCATTCTTTGGACCGTATATCGGAGCAATTCCGAGTGCAATTCTGATTTTGCTTGCAGATCCATTGAAAGGACTCTATTTTATCATTTTTGTTATTGCATTGCAGCAGTTTGATGGAAATGTGCTGGGACCAAAGATTTTAGGAAATTCGACAGGACTTTCCTCATTCTGGGTTGTTTTCTCAATCCTGATCGCAGGGGGATTGTTTGGCATTCCGGGAATGCTTTTTGGTGTACCAACATTTGCGGTGATTTATTATATTGTAAACATGCTGGTTAATTCTATCCTGAAGAAAAAGGAACTTCCAACAGATACTGAATGCTATGGAAAGAACGGATATGTAGATTCCGAAGGAATTTATATACAGAAAGAAAAACAGGAAGAGATAAAAGAAATACAAGAAGAAAAGGGAGATAAGGACAATGCCGATTCGAGTACAAAATGATTTGCCGGTAAAGGAAATATTGGAACAAGAGAACATCTTTGTGATGGATGAGATGCGTGCGGCACATCAGGATATCCGTCCAATCAGTATCGGACTTCTGAATCTGATGCCACTTAAGGAAGATACAGAACTTCAGATTCTGAGAGCACTTTCAAACTCTCCGCTGCAGGTGGATGTTACTTTCGTGAGAGTGACAAGTCATGTGTCAAAGAATACATCAACAAGTCACATTTATAAATTCTATGAAGCTTTTGATGATATCAAGGATAAAAAGTTTGACGGATTTATTATCACGGGCGCACCTGTAGAACAGATGCCGTTTGAAGATGTAGATTATTGGGAAGAACTGAAACGTATTATGGAGTGGACAAAGACAAATGTTGTGTCTACACTTCATCTTTGCTGGGGAGCACAGGCTGGTATTTATTATCATTATGGAATTGATAAGGTACAACTTCCGGAAAAACGTTCAGGTTTGTTCTGGCACCACGTAAGGAACAGAAAGATTCCGATCGTCAGAGGATTTGATGATAAATTCCTTGCACCACATTCCAGACATACAGAAGTTCCGCAAGATCTTTTGGAGAAAGATGATAGAATTACAATTCTTGCAGATTCGGAAGAAGCAGGAGTTTATCTTTGCATGGCGCAGGATGGACGTCAGATCTTTGTGATGGGACATCCGGAGTATGATAGAATGACGCTGGATTCCGAGTATAAGAGAGATCTGGGGAAAGGATTGAATCCACAGATTCCGGAGAATTATTATCCGAACGACGATCCAGAGAAGAAACCAATGCTGACCTGGAGAGCGCATTGCAATAACCTGTATACGAACTGGTTGAATTATTATGTATATCAGGTGACACCTTATGATCTGTATGGAACACCGTTCTAAAGGTTTGGATTAGAGAGTTTTAGTATAACGATAAGAAAAAACAAAAAAGCACCTTCGGAAGATACTATTCTTCCGAAAGTGCTTTTTCTATATCCTGTTGCCGATTACGAATATCCTCAACAACTCTGAAATCAATTCCTATCGCCCAATCCAGTTGTCGAAAGGATCCGGTTTTACAGATATGAAATCATTCTGTACATTCGCGCTGTTCAGCTTGATCTGCTGTCGGCTCTTTTCAGCAGCTTCTTCAGATTCAAATAGCTGATCTTCCGGCAGTGTCAGTGCGCCGCAGGAGCCGATCAGCTGAATGATATAGTTCTCCCCCTGCTTGCGTGCAATCTTTCCTTTACGGATTGTTGTGTTGTTCTCAAGAATATAGATAACATCATCTTTATTGTACATCATTTCACATCCTCTTCATCAAATTCCAGGGTGATATAGTTGAATCTGTCGTCCTTCCAGATCTTAATGACTTTGCCTTTGCGGGTCTTCAAGCGTTCCCGGTTCTTGAAATTCGTGCTTGCGCCGTAGGCATGCTCGAGCATATACCAATAGGAAGTGGGAAGCTCATGTTCGACAATCTCCAAATAATCACCGACAGAGCAGCAATCCGGCTGTTCTGTAGTAAAGTCCATTGTTCGCATACTCTCACCTTCTGTTTCGTGTCTATAAAATCTATTATACTCTAAACACAGAATATCTCAAGAGAATTATTTCACCAACTTGTTTTTTACTTTCAAGTATTTTATAATAATGAATTGCAATGCTTGTGGGCAGGAAAGAATAAACTTCCTGTATATGGGACAAGAAGAACGAGAAAACAGATAAAAATGTGAAAATAAATTGGAGGTAATTGACAGCGATGAATCGAATTGCAAGATTTGAAAAAGTGAGTAAAGAAAAGTTCTTTGAAGGGTGGAAAGACACATTTGAGACAGCGGAAGAAAAAGAGATGGAAGCAATCTATGAGTCTTTAAAACTTCCAGGAAGAGCGACAGCCGGAAGTGCAGGATATGACTTCTTTGCACCGGTGAAAATCACACTGAAACCGGGAGAAACCGTCAAGATTCCAACAGGAGTCCGTGTATGGATGGAACAGGATTGGGTACTGAAGTGTTATCCGAGAAGTGGTCTGGGATTCAAGTACAGACTGCAGCTGAATAATACAGTAGGAATTATCGACAGTGATTATTATTATTCCGATAATGAAGGACAGATCTTTGCAAAGATCACAAATGATTCTAATGAAGGAAAAACCGTAGAAGTAGAAGCAGGAGATGGGTTCATGCAGGGAATCTTCGTGCAGTACGGAATTACATTAGATGATAACGTGACAGAAGTAAGAAATGGTGGATTTGGAAGTACGACAAAAAGAAATAAAAGGCTGACAGAATAATTTGTAAGAAAAAGGGAAACCTAAACTCAGTGAAGCCAAGGCAAATAAGAGGCAGAAAAAGAGGGTTAGGTTTTATGATCAGAAAGATTAAAAAAAGAAGTCGGTTGTTCCTTTTAAAGAAAATATTCAATATATGGATCAGACCCTTCCGGTGGAGAAAAGCTTTGACATTATCCGCCGGGAGATGGAGATCGGTGGAAAAGAATCGGTATTCTACTACATTGATGGATTTATAAAAGATGAAGCAATGTTAAAGATTATGGATTCTTTTCTTTCTATTACAGCAGAAGATCTTCCACAGGATGCGGAAACTTTTTCAAAACAGAAGATTCCTTATGTAGAAGTGGATGTGCTGAAATGTTTTGATGATATTCTGAGAAATGTGCTCTCCGGCACAGCGGTGTTTTTTGTAGATGGTTATGATGCAGCACTGTGTATGGACTGCAGAAGTTATCCTGCCCGCGGTGTAGACGAGCCGGATAAAGATAAATCGCTTCGCGGTTCCAGAGATGGTTTTGTAGAGACAATTGTATTCAATACGGCACTGATGCGGAGAAGGATCAGAGATCCACATCTGATTATGGAAATGACAGAAGCAGGTCAGAGTTCCAGAACGGACATAGCAGTCTGCTATATGTCAGACCGTGTAGATGAAGAACTTTTAAACAATATAAAATCAAGGATTGAGAAACTTGAGGTAGATGACCTGAGAATGAATCAGCAGAGTCTTGCAGAAGCACTTTTCAAGAGAAAATGGTTCAATCCTTTCCCAAAGTTCAAATTTACAGAGAGACCGGATACGGCAGCAGCCTGTCTTTTGGAAGGAAAGGTTGTGATTCTGGTGGATAACTCGCCGTCGGCAATGATACTTCCAACGTCTGTTTTGGATATGATAGAAGAGGCAAATGATTATTATTTTCCGACATTGACCGGAATGTATCTGAAGATTTCCAGAACCCTGATCACAATCGCAACGGTGTTTTTTTACACCATTGTATCTATTATATATGCAGAATCCGCAGTGGCTACCGGACGTTTTTTCATTTGTAATGGTGCGTGATCAGATCAATCTTCCATTGATCTGGCAGTTTCTTCTGCTTGAACTGTCAATTGATGGTTTACGGCTGGCTGCGATGAATACGCCAACGATGCTCAGTACTCCACTGAGTGTGATCGCCGGTATTGTGATGGGAGAATTTTCGGTAGAATCCGGTTGGTTCAATTCAGAGGTAATGCTATATATGGCATTTGTGGCAGTGGCAAATTATACACAGCCGAATTTCGAACTTGGATATGCATTAAAATTTATGAGACTGATGCTTCTTGTACTGACTGCAGTGTTTAATCTGTATGGATTTGTTGTGGGATGTATTTTGGTATTATGTTTCCTCGTGTTTAATAAAACACTTTCAGGAAGAAATTATCTAAATGTAAAAATTAACTGACAAAATCTTAATTTTGTTAAAATATCTTTGCTCTTTATTATAAAAGATGATATGATATAGAAAATATTGCTTATCCGGGAAATACATGTCTGCTATATGGAAGGTAGTGGCGGTTTCCGGAAGAAAGAGAGCAGGAGGTTATTGACATGAGAGAGTTCGTTATTACCGTGAACAGTACTGTAGACTTACCGAAGGAATGGCTGGAAGAGAGACATGTTCCGGTTCTTCCGTTGAAATATACAATTGATGGAGAGAATTACACAGATATGTCAGGATTGACAGCAAAAGAGTTCTTTCAGAAATTAAGAGAAGGCCATATGTCTGTGACTTCTCAGATCAATCCGGAGGAAGCACGCGAGATGCTGGAACCGTTTGTGAAGGAAGGAAAAGATGTACTTCATCTTGGATTCTCTTCCGGATTAAGCGGAACATACAATAGTATGCGAATCGCGGCGGAAGAACTTGCGGAGGATTATCCGGAAGCAAAGATTATCGTGATCGATACACTTTGCGCCTGCCTGGGAGAGGGCTTGCTTTTGTACTATGCTCTTAAGTTAAAAGAAGAAGGCAAGACGATTGATGAGATCGCAAAGTGGGCAGAAGAGAACAGGCTTCACGTTTGCCATAATGTCACAGTGGATGATCTGAATCATCTGCAGAGAGGTGGACGTATTTCCAAAGCGGCAGCGGTTTTGGGGACACTTGTGCAAGTGAAACCGATTATACATATGGATAACAATGGAAAACTTCAGGTGATTGCGAAAGAACGTGGCCGCAAGAAGTCTCTGAATAAAATTGTTGATATGGCAGTAGAACAGTCGAAAGGCTGGGAGAATGAGATCATAATGATCACGCACGGAGATTGCCTGAAAGATGCAGAGTATGTTGCCGGACGTGTCAGAGAGAAGATGGGAATAGAGAATATTCTGATCAATAATATCGGAACAGTCATTGGAAGTCATACAGGACCGGGCGTTGTTGCTGTATTCTGTATGGGAAATGAGAGATAAAAGTTTAGAAAAAAACTGAAGAAAATTCAATTAAAGTGTTGACAGGAAAGAGTGGATATGGTAAATTAGATGTTGCGTTAAGCAAAAAACAAAGTAGAGTATCCACTCTCACCGCAGCACAATTGAGTGACTGATGGTTCGATATCGATAATAAGGAACTCCGGTTGGAGTTATTACATTTGTCGGGTGGATATGATATTCACTCGTTTTTTTGTGTTTTCGCGTAAGAACCTAAAGGAAATTCATTTGACGGAGGTATACGACAATTAGCGATTTAATGATTAACGAGCAGATCAGAGATAAAGAAGTAAGATTGATCAGCGCGGATGGGGAACAGTTAGGCATCATGTCATCCAGAGACGCAATGAAGCTTGCACAGGAAGCAGAGCTTGATCTGGTGAAGATTGCACCGGGAGCAAAGCCACCGGTATGCAAGATCATTGACTATGGTAAGTACAAATACGAGCAGACTCGTAAAGAGAAAGAAGCCAAGAAGAAACAGAAAACTGTTGAAATCAAAGAAGTGCGTTTATCACCGAACATTGATACGAATGACCTGAATACCAAAGTGAACAATGCTAAGAAGTTCATTTCCAAGGGAAATAAGGTTAAGGTGACACTGCGTTTCAGAGGTCGTGAGATGGCTCACGTACAGCAGAGCAAGCATATCCTTGATGATTTTGCAAAGCAGCTGGAAGATGTTGCTACAGTAGAAAAGGCAGCAAAACTGGAAGGCAGAAATATGAGTATGGTTTTAACTGAAAAACGTTAAGACAATATGATCCGGGATGAAGATCCTGTAAGGCAGCACAATAAAGGAGGAAATTATCATGCCAAAAATTAAAACAAATAGAGCGGCAGCAAAGCGCTTCAAAGTAACAGGTACAGGAAAGCTGAAAAGAAATAAAGCTTACAAGAGCCATATCTTAACAAAGAAGTCTACAAAGAGAAAGAGAAATCTGAGACAGGCAACTATTACAGATGCAACAAATGTAAAGAACATGAAGAAGGTTTTACCATATCTGTAAGATTTGGAAGTAGATTAAGGAGGAGATTAGGAAATGGCAAGAATCAAAGGCGGAATGAACGCTAAGAAGAAACATAACAGAACACTGAAACTGGCTAAAGGATACAGAGGAGCTCGTTCCAAACAGTACAGAGTTGCAAAACAGTCTGTAATGAGAGCACTCACATCTTCTTACGCAGGAAGAAAACAGCGTAAGCGTCAGATGAGACAGCTTTGGATCGCTCGTATTAACGCAGCTGCAAGAATGAATGGACTTTCTTACAGCAAATTCATGTATGGTCTTAAACTGGCTAACGTTGACATGAAT
>ENA-OQET01000384-OQET01000384.1-human-gut-metagenome-genome-assembly--contig:-NODE-384-length-23944-cov-3.873284_pt1 | contig 23944 bp, 28 predicted proteins | sample MGYA00242800_ERZ504645 | MGnify/ENA primary metagenome ERZ504645 (study PRJEB26092, sample SAMD00036308) | human gut metagenome | host: Homo sapiens | study: EMG produced TPA metagenomics assembly of... | reverse complement strand
ACTGTCACCCCTAAAACTGATCGCAAAATCTGCATTGAGGCTTTCGTCTGCATTGATGAGAGCCTTGATATTTTCAGTTGCCAGAATAGATTCTTCACAGACTATTGTGCCAAGGAGTGGAACTTTTTTCATTTTGGGGAAAGGGATAATATTATCAGGAGTCTTGTATTCTACTTTGCCGGTTATAAAAGTTAATGGACTTAATTTGAGAATTTCGCTTAAAAGTGCGATTTTATCTCGCTTCATATTTTCAATATCACCGTGTTCCCATTTTCTTACAGTGCTTTTACCAACACCAACATAATCTCCTATATTTTCTAAAGTTAACCCAAGTTCTTGGCGTCGAGTGCGTATTATTTCTCCAATATTCATATACTTTTAACTCTCCTTTCATAAATTTATAATATCGCAACGGTTTCTAAAAGGCAACTTAAATTTAAAAAAGTTTCCATAAGTGTTTTTGTGACGTCGCCAGTTGTCAATTAGATGGTAGATTTATCCCCCAACATATGATAAAATATCTATATATAAACTAACCGGAGGATTGACGGCTTTTAATGAACGACAGGATGTTTACAAACAAAGACCTGCGGGCGATGATTATTCCGCTGTTTATCGAGCAATTTTTACTTTTGCTCGTCGGCATGGCGGATACATTTGTCGTCAGCTTCGTCGGCGATGCGGCGGTTTCCGGCGTGTCTCTCGTAAACTCCTTTAACACCGTCGCGATCTTCCTATTTTCCGCCCTCGCATCCGGCGGCGCTGTAATAATCAGTCAGTATATCGGCAGCAAAGATAACGAGCAGGCGGGCAAAGCCGCAAGTCAATTATTGATGTTTTCGGTTGTCAGCTCGGTTGTTATATCCGTTCTTATTCTCGTCTTTGAACGCCCACTTCTGAATCTGCTTTTCGGCAGGGTTGAGGATGATGTCATGGCGGCGTGCGTCGAGTATATGCGCATAACCGCGTATTCATTCCCGGTTCTTGCGGTTTATAACGCCGGCGCGGCGATGTGCCGCAGTGTCGGCAGAGCCGATGTGTCGATGTATATATCCGCCTTTGCAAACGCTGTCAATGTTGTCGGCAATATTATCGGCGTGTTCGTTCTTCATGCCGGGGTCGCGGGAGTTGCTTATCCGTCGCTGATAGCGCGGGCTATTTCCGCCGTTGCCGTCACTTGGTATTGCTTCATGCATCGGAAAACTCCCGTGAGATATACACTTTCCGGTATATTCGCGTGGCACAGCTCGTTGCTCAAAAAAGTGCTCGGAATAGCAGTCCCGAACGGCGTTGAAAACGGTGTCCATCAGCTCGTCAAAGTGGCGCTGAGCAGTATGGTCGCGCAGTTCGGTACATATCAGATAGCCGCAACAGGTGTGTCGCAGAGCATATGGTCGTTCGCAGCGCTGATGGGTATGGCGATGGCTCCGGTCTATACAACTGTCATCGGGCAGTGCATGGGCGCGGGAGATACGGAAGAGGCAAACCACTATTTCAAAAAGCTCAATAAATTGACATTCATTCTATCATTGGCGTGGAACACGGCTGTGTTCGCAATGACTCCGCTATTGCTGAAATTCTTTGCCATATCCGATGAAGCCAAGCATCTTGTGCTCATCATGGTTCTCATCAATAACGCCATAAACGCTTTTGCCTATACATACGCAGGACCGCTCGGGAGCGGGCTGAGAGCGGCGGGGGATGCGAAATTCACCATGACCGTCTCTGTTGTTCTGACTGTAGCCGCGAGGCTGTTCTTCTCTGCGCTGTTCGGTCTGTGGCTCAATATGGGCGCCGTAGGCGTGGCGATAGGAACGAGCATGGATCTGCTCTTCCGCGGAGCGATATTCTTTGTACGCTATAAAAATCAGAAATGGACTAAATTCAAACTTATATAAAGCCTATGAAAAGAAGAACTCTATCACTTATAATCTCCGGTCTGCTCGGCGTTATAGCCATATTATCCGGCATATATTTAATGGCGGCGAGCGTGACAAATTACATTACTGAGTCCAAAAAGACGGACTGGATAGTAACTGAAGCCCGGATAACCGATGTTTCGAGCCGCGTCAAAAGAAACAGCAGATCGAGCACGACATTTTATGATCTGACATATCAATACGAAGCGGACGGAAAAACATATACCGGCAAGAAAAGCAGCGTTTCAGGCATCCGACTCGTCGGAGACGAAATAAAAATAAATATGATCCCGACAATCCGTCTGATTCAACATCGGATATCACTCCCAATAAAGATGATCTGATATACCCGTTCGGCGGCGGAGTTTTGTTCTTGGCGGCAGGAGTTTTCTTTTTGTTGACGGCGATAAAACGGAGCAAACGGCTAAAAAACGAAGATGAAGCATATCCGGAGACTGTGGAAAACAGCAGAAACCCGAAGCGAACAATTATAGCGTTGCTGCTTATGGCTGCGATTATCGCGCTGACCCTTGTCTTTCTGCGCGCTCAGCCGTCGGGCATTGAAACTTTCTCTTCCGTGATGACCGAGAACGGCTATACAGTGTCGGACATGACTGACGAACTGCGTACGGATTGGCGGGTCGGTTCGCTGATAGAAGATTCGCGCTCATTGCATACCGAAGATATGAGAATAGACTTTTGTGTCATGGATTCGACCGACAGCGCGCGGCGCATCTATTCGGGAATGACGCTTCCGGTAAAAGATGGAGAAGAATACACATATAAAGGCACGAATTACACCTTCTTTTCAATCGAAGATGACAATTTATATATCGCCAAGATTTACAGCGGCAATACCGTGATTTACGCCGCAGCGTCGCATGAATGCCGCGATGAGCTTGTTGACCTGCTCAGACAAATGGGATATTACAAATAAAAAGAAAAGCATCCGCACGAATTAACGCGCGGATGCTTTTTGAATTTCTGTTATCAGTCTTCGACAGTGACTGTGCCGTCTTCGTCAACGGTGATGGTCATGCCGTCCTTGACATAGTTGAGGAACTCCTCGCCAAGGCAGTCGACCGTGGGCATCGGATCGTCAGTCCAGACTGCGGAGAGAATAGCTCCGGCAGCCGCGAGCGAGTCGATGTGCTCCGAGAAGAGCAGGCAGGCGGGAGTTCTGCCCATGACCTTTGCGCAGTAGAGAACCATGCCGCCGGTCGTCGAGCCGATAGTCTGGGGCAGGCAGAGAGCCGTGCCGACCATAGGCTTGCCGAAGAGATCGGGGTTGTTCTGATCGCCGCACTTAGCGGTCTTGTCGCCGAACTGGAGGCTCTTCTGGAAGGAAGCAAGGGTATTGAATCCGTTGTGAGAAACGAGAGCTTTTGCCGTGCATTTGCCTGCGGCAACAGGGCGTCCTTTGAACTGTTTCATTGTTACTTTGCCTCCTTTGTGATGATATCGAGAATCTCGGCGCTGGTGTAGTAGCGCGAGGTGGTATATGTTCTGAGCTTGTTGGAGTTGGTGATGACGGGCATCTTACCAGCAAGCGGGTTGTTCATATACATCAGCGGGCATATGTAGCTGAGAACGACGCCGGTAGCCTTGAGCTTTGCAGCGTTGGGCGTTGCGTTGAACTTCTCAACAACAGCCGGAGCGGCGGTGAAGACGGTCGGGATGGAGACCTTGCTTCTGCCGTTCTTCTTGAGCGACTCGCAGACATTCTCGGTCCACTCAACGAGCTGATCGTAGGAGAGGTGAGGACATCCGACGAAGCAGAGCTTCGGAGTTGCGTTCTTGTCTTTCCACATGACGGGATAATTGTTCTTGACTCTGTCGAGCTCGGCGTCGTCAATGACATAGACCTTTGCGCCCTCGGCGATAAGGCTCTCGCCCTGCTCAACCGCTTCGGGAGTCAGCTTGTCGATGTGATAGAGACCGACAGCTCCGTTGGAAGCGGTAGCTGCGCCGAAATCCTTGAGGTATGCCTTTGCATCGCCGTCAAGCTCGGTGCCGATCCACTTATCAAGACCCTTGACATAGGGGACGTCTTCCATGACCTTCATGCCGATAGCAGAACCGAGAATCTGAGCCTCGGGCTTCTTGGTGGTCTTGACTTCGACTATCCATGTAGCCTTTCTGCCCTCGTCGGTGACAAGTCCGAAATAGGGGACGCGGCCGACGATGGAGCCGAAGAGCTCGATTATGCCGGAGTTTCTGTTGCAGCGTGCGCCGAGAACGGAGTTTGCATAGACAACAGCCGAGGACTCAGCCCATGAGAGAACATCGCCCTTCTTGGGAGTGTTGCCGACTTCGTCCATGTAGCAGGTGCAGGTGTAGGACTTGCTGTCGATAAGACCGAGCTTTGTAAGCTGCGCATCGTAGCTGTCCTGCATATTGTACATGAACTTCTTGAAAACGATGTTCTTCAGGAAGCTCGAAGGTACATTGGGATCGAGGGGCTTGGGGTCAACGGAGAACTTCTGGCTCGAAAGAGCACCGCCCGCGATAAGCTGATCCATAAGATCATAGACAGGCTGCATGACTCCGAGACCGAAGCTTGTAACAAGGTGCCCCATCTTGCTTGTGACAGGCACCATCTTGGTGGCGCCGAAAGCGTCACCGTACATGACAAGGGTCTTCATGACCTTCGCCATGGTTTCGCCTTTACCGCCGTTGAGGATTTCTTCCTCTTCGGGAGTAAGGTGCATTTTGTAATTCATGTATATCCACCTTTCAATAAATTTTTAAGCGGAAGCGCTCGCTCGCCGCATATGTACAAATAAATTCTATCACAAATCGCAAATAAAATGATTGGCAATTTAGAAAAATAAACAATTAATAAATAAAAAATATCGAATTTTTGTATTTGCCTGTCCGCATATACGGCAAATAAATATTTCTTGCAAAATCCTATACTTTGTGATACTATTTTAGCCCGCATCAATCGAAGGAGGGAACATGGATGATAGGACTCAGGCGCGGAGATGTCAGGCTTTTTGAGCATAACAAAGAGTGGAAAATCGAAGGCGAGAGAACAGTAAACGAACTTCGTAAAATACTCGGCTCGGATGCTGTTGATATTCAGCATGTCGGCAGCACATCTATAAAGAGCATAAAGGCAAAGCCGATAATAGATATTGCAGTCGGCACAGACGATTTCAATCGCATTTTATCTCATGAAGCCGAATTGCTGAAAGCAGGCTATCATTACCGTCCCAACCACGATATGTGCGGTGCACAGCTGCTTTTTGCCTGCGGCAGTTACTATGAGGGCGGCGATATGCAGACGCACTTTATCCATGTTGTGAAATATAACAGCATGGAGTGGCGGAATTATATAAACTTCCGCGACTATCTGAACACTTATCCGGAGATAGCGAAGCAGTATGAGAATGTGAAAACAGGGCTTGTTGAAAAGCTCGGGAGTATGGGGAGCAGAAACGATTATGTTGACGGCAAGGCTGAATTTATAAGCCGCACTCTCCGCAAAGCAATGGTGTGGTCCTTTCTCGGCAAGACTATTACAATGGATATCGACCGTCCACTGGGGTATGTGCACAGAAAATCCGGCTATGAGCTTGTCTATCCGCTCAATTACGGCTATATTCCGGGCGTTCTCGGCGGCGACGGCGAAGAGCTTGATGTTTATCTCATCGGCGTCAACGAGCCTGTTGAGAGCTTTACGGGCAGAATAATCGGTATCGCTCACCGCGCCGACGATGTTGAAGATAAGCTGATAATGGCGCCGCCCGATATGAATTTTCACCCGTGAAGAGGTCGAGCACGCAGTGCATTTCCAGGAGCAATATTATGACACGTATATAGAGCTTGTTAAATAACAGAACAACCGCAGTGATATCAAAATCATTGCGGTTGTTTTTTATAATATTTCGCTGTTTTCAAGCAGATATGCCGCACCTATAGCACCTGCATCATTGCCGAGCACGGCAGGGCGAATGAGACGAGCGTCAGAGTCTGGGAGAGCGGCGAGAAAATCATTAAGCCAGTATTGCCGAATTTCTATCAGTCCGCCGCCGATTACGATACATTCGGGGTCAAAAACACATTTTACCGTGTCAACGACCGCGCACAGGTCGGATATAAAAATTTCGACTGCCTCGCGGCATTTTTTGTCGCCATCTGCGGCTTTTTTGAAAACTCCGTTGCAGTTGAAGCAGCGGCAGTCAAGCTCGTTTGCCGTTCGCATAAGCCCGGTTGCCGAAACATACTGTTCGGCGCAGCCGACCTTGCCGCAGTTGCATTCGCGCCCGCCGATGTGCAGGGGAATGTGACCTATCCGCGCCGCGTGGAAGTTGGCTCCTGTGAGCAGCTTTCCGTTTATTTGAAGCCGCACTGCCGAGCCCTGTTCCGAGGGTCAGCATGACGGCGTTTTTGCAGTTCTCAGCCGCCCCGAAATAAGCCTCTCCGATGAATGCCGCTGCCGCATCGTTTACGACGAAAACACGGCGGTTGAATTTATTCTCAACATCTTTTTTTATCTCGAATCCCGTGAAGCCGGGCAGGTTGCCGGTCGCGTATAGAACCTTGCCTTCATAGGGGTCGATGTCTCCGGCAGAGCCGATGCCTATGCCCGCATCCGCGCCGGCAAGCGGCATCAGATCTTTTATAACGGCAAAAAGACAATCTCTGATGCTGTCGAGTCCGCGGGATATGTCGGTCGAGCGCTTTGCTCTCGCCGTAACGGTTCCGTTTTCAATAACCGCACCTTTTATCGATGTCCCGCCGATGTCGATACCGATATTCTTCATCTTATTCACCGAAAGCCTTCATAAAGTGTTTGGTAATGTCCATGGGTCTGGTTATCGCACTGCCGATAACAACGGCGTATACGCCTGTGTCAAGCACATTTTTCAGCTGGCCGACTTCCCATATTCCGCCCTCAGCGATGATGTGCGCGTGCAGTGTCGATGTCATCTCACGGAGCAGCTCACAGTCCGGGATTGCGATACCCTTGGTGTATTCTGTGTATCCGCGCAGGGTAGTGCCGATATAATCAAATCCGAGCTCGTCGGCACGTTTTGCCTCTTCGTAGTTCGAGCAGTCCGCCATTATCTCAACTTCGGGCGCATTCTCGCGAATGTATTTTATAAGATCTTCAAGCTTCTCACCGTTCGGGCGCGCACGCTTTGTTGCATCGAGCGCAATAACGCTGCACTTCGTTGTCAGCAGGGCTTTGACCTCTTTCAGCGTCGGGGTTATGTAAACTTCGGAGTCCGGATATTCGGCTTTAATTATGCCGATTACGGGCACATCGACCTCTGCCGTTATCTCGTTTATGTCCTCAACATAGTTCGCTCTTATACCAGCCGCGCCGCCGAGTACAGCTGCGCGCGCAAAATGTCCCATCATGTGCAGCCCGTAGAGCGGCTCGCCCTTGACTGCCTGACATGAGACAATAAGACCGTGTTCTTTTAAGTTTGCCATAGTTATCACCCTCCACAGATATTTTCGCCTTTCGCGGCAAAAAAGTCAAGGGGATAGTGGATTTTATCATCAAAAAACGAACCCTCCGTTTGGAGGGTTCGCGTCGGTTTAATTTACCACTTGTTCTCGACATATTCGCAGAATGCGTACATGTCTTTAATTTCAAGCTTTGTGCCGTCGTCGAGAACAGCTGTACCGTTCCACATACCGTGAACCTGATGCGAGTGCATACGAAGGAGATTGAGTGCGTTCGTATCGGCATGGTGATCATAGAACGGGGTCATTACAAAATCAAATCTGCCGTCCTCGGAGACGAAGTGCCAGGGCTCCATATATTTGTCGGGCTTCGGGAAAGTTTCAACATCTATCGCGCCGAACTTGTGAGCCTTGCCGTCATAGAATATGCAGGTCTCGGTCGCATTGCTCTCGTCGCCGATACCCCAGGTTATCTCAAAGCCGAAAATGTGCTTGTTGCCGTTCTCGTCAGTCAGATATGTAGAGCCGTTGCCCCAGTACCAAACGAGCTTGTAGGGGGTGTTGACGCGACCCCAGTCGAGGCAGCAGAAGGTGTCGTCCCTTGAGAATTTGTAGACCTTGTCGCCCCACTTATATGTGCCGCTGCAGGGCATGCAGTTCTGCTTTGTGGTCATGAAATAGCTCTTCGGGTCGTCTTTGAAGGGGAGAACTGTTGTGATGTTCTCGAGTCCATCCGGAATGTCCATTTCAAAATGGCACTCGACCTTGCCTGACTTGAAATAAATAGTGCGCTTATGCTCTTCGGTCAGGACATCGAATGTAGCCTTGCCGATTCCGTTGACCTCCATCTTGACATGGTTCGGAACATCGCCTTTGGGCGGGAGAACATATTTGTCTTTTCCGCCGAGGAAGAGCGCCGTGGGAGCGGTGAGAGTGCCGGCGGCGAGCTTCTTGTTCTTCTTCGGGTTTCTCAGATCGACCAGCGCCGCCGAAGCGTAGCCGCCGATAGAGATATTGGCAAAGCTTATCTGAATCATATATCTTCCGTCGGATATCTGATAGAAGTCCCATTCCTTGCGGCGCATGGTGGGTGTCGATTTCGTGCGATCATAGTCAAAAACCATGTGACGCGCCCAGCCGGGTGAAAGCAGAGTTCCGTCGTCGGCAAGGAGCTTTGTCGGCTCGGTGTACTCCTTCTGCGCGCTCTTGACCTCACCCTTGAGCCAGCTCGGATAAGTCCTGGGTATCTCGCTCATTAAAAAATTCCTCCTAAAAACATTAGTTGCATCAGCCCTCAGCTGTGCTGAATTTCAGTTAATTATAGCATATATACCAAAAATATACAACGATTTTTTAGTTTATTATTTAAAAATACGAGAAAAGGCTCCCGCAGGGGGAGCCTTTATAGTTTTTAGCCCATCTTTTCGAGAGCCGCCATATATTTCGGGTTCGTCGGGATGAACATATAGTTGAGGAACAGCACTTCATCTATCGAATTTGTCTTGACGAAATTCGCGAGGTTTACATTTATCTGCCTCGGGTCAATGACATAGACGGTCTTGTAGTTGTTGCAGAGCCACGGAACAAATGCGTTTGCGTAGCTCTCTTTTATAACTACGATGCTGCGGTTGCCGGGCGCGTCGGTGGTTATCTTAGTCACGCCGTGGTCGCCGCCGAGGAAAGCGAGATACTTGTTCGATGACTTCACTTCCGTGTTTATGACCTTGACTTTGTAGCTGCTCTTGAGCGTCGGGTCGGAGTCAGAGGCAATCGCTTCTGTATTGGTCTTCGGAATGAAATATTCAACGTAGTCCGGGTCTTTTTCAACCGCCGTGCTCTGCGTAGCTTTGTAAAGTGTGCCGAGGAACGGGGAGAGCTTTCCGGTCCGGAGCGAATTTATTTCAACGGGCGTGAATCCTGCGGTATTTGCAAACGCACGGTATGCGTAATATGCGCCGCGTGCCGTCCAGTGATGATCCGTTCTGAAATACAGATATTCGTTCGTGTGGGCGGCTATTTCCGGATAGGCGTCAACGGGGGTTATGCCCTTGAGCTCGCCGTAGATATAGTTGATGCCCTGATACTGCGAATGCGATTTGCCGGAATTGTATTTCTTCGGAGCGTAGAACTCTATCGAAGTCGGAGCCATGAGACTGTAGACTTTGGTGTTTGGCATCTCGGCCTTGAGCTTGTTGAGGGTGGTGGCATAGACATCCATCTTCTTGTAGACGTTTGTATACTGCTCCATAAGACGGTTGTCAAGAAGGATTATATACTGGTTGGAGTATACGGTTTCCTTTCCGGTCTCGTCAACTTCGGCGGCATTTATCGGCTGAGTGGTCTCGGTGCTCTTTGCGGTTTCGGAGGGTGTCGTGGTCTGCTCGCCTGTTGTTTCAGCATTGCTTTCGTCCTCATGTGAGAGTGCCTCGCCGTCGCCGATTCCTCCGTTGTTCTTTATGACCGTCGCGCCGTCGCCGATCTTCAGGAACGAATAGAATGATTTTATCTTGTTGCTTATTTTGACGAGCCCGTTTCTGCCGGGGAACTGGTCATTGTAGTATTCTTCAAACTTTGAAGCGAAGTCGCCGGAGAAATATGAGCTGGCGGAAAAAGATGGCTTCTGCGCGAGATTTCTGTTCTCCATTTCAGAGACCTTTTCGTCCTTGTCGAAGAAGCTGTAAAATCCGACAACGGTGAAAACCGCTAAAACAACGCTGAATGAGACGGCGGTAAGAATTTTTTGGATTTTTTTCATTTTATCTCAGCGCCTCCTCAGAATCTGAAATACAGGAACGGGTTATAAGTCGAGCCCGCCAGCGATGCCACGCAGAGCACGAGCATGACGACATTGAAAACGGTGTTGAATATCGGCTCTGTAACCGGTGCGCGCTGCTTGAGCTTCGCAACGCCCGCTTTGACGAGCTTTGCAATGGGCGCGCAGGCTATGGCAGCGATAATAATAAACGGAATGTTGTTGATTATCATCGCGTTCATGACCGGGTCGGTGAACGCGTTGCCCGATGCGCCGAACGCCACGGAGAACGCCGATTTCATCGCCGAGAAATCCTCGAAGTAGAATATCATCCAGCCGACGAGCACGACAAACATCGAATACACCCAGCGAATGATTTTCGGGATTTTATCAATGAACTTTTTGAACATAAACTTTTCAAGGCACAGGAACACGAAATAGTAGAGCCCCCATATGACGAAGTTCCAGCTCGCGCCGTGCCAGAGTCCTGTGAGACCCCAGACGATGAAAAGATTGAGTATCTGACGCGGCAGGCTGACTCTGTTTCCGCCGAGGGGGATATAGACATAATCTCTGAAGAAAGAGCTCAGCGTGATATGCCATCTGCGCCAGAAATCGGTTATCGAAGTTGAGATATATGGATACTTGAAGTTTTCGGGATAATCAAAGCCGAACATGCGACCGAGTCCGATAGCCATGTCTGAGTATCCGGAGAAATCGAAGTAAATCTGGAAAGCGTAGAACAGAACTCCGACCCACACGCTCATCACGGCTGCATTGTCAACATTGGCGAGCAGCGATTCGGCGAGAGAACCGGCATAGTTTGCTATGAGCACCTTTTTGCCGAGACCCGCCATGAATCTCGTCATGCCTTTTGCGAAGCCGTCTATCGTAACAGTCCTGTGGTCTATCTGCGTGTCAATGTCAGAATATCTGACGATCGGTCCCGCTATGAGCTGCGGGAAGAGCGAGACGAACATCAGGAAGTTTATGAAGGACTTCTGCGCCTTGACATCGCCTTTGTAAACATCGAGCGAATAGGACATCGTCTGGAATGTATAGAACGAAATACCTATCGGCAAAGAAAATGCGGGAACATGGAGCGAGAGGCGGAAGATTCCGTTGAGCGTGGAAATGAAAAATCCGCTGTATTTGAATGCCGCAAGCAGACCTAAATTGATAACAACCGAAAGTGCGATAAACAGTTTGGTTATCTTTTTGCCGCGGTATTTTTCTATTCCGAGCGAGACAGTATAATCAAGTATTGAACTGAAAATCAGCAGGCATACCCAGACCGGCTCACCCCATGAATAGAATATAAGTGATGCAATGACAAGAACGATATTTTTCGCCTTGTCGTTCTTCACGATAAAATAGAAGAACAGAGTCACGGGAAAGAATATGAACAGAAACACGAGACTCGAAAAGACCACTTGATTTCCCCCTTTTTGTGTGTATGATAAACCTAATTATATTACATCTAATTATACACTCTTTAATTGGTAATTCAATTACAAAAGAGTTACAAAAAGCTTATTGCCATTGAAAGCTTTTGACGAAAAAAATGAGACACGGAACAAACCGTGTCTCTTGGAGCCGATTATGCAGTTAGAAATTTAAAACATATTGATGATAACCGGGATAAGAGCTTTTATAATTTTGATAACGATCTTGGCAATGACAGGAGCGACAACGCTCGTTATCTTCACAACATATCTTGCAACTTCAATCGCAATCTGGATTATAACATACCACTTGCCGAGATAGCGCTGTAGCATGTTTGTGTCCATGCCCTTGTAGTTGGGGTCGACGGGGGAGTAGGATGTGTCGGTCTTGACTATCTTGCACTCGTCTATCTGCTTCTTGCTGTCAACGCCGTATGTCTTGAGTGTGAACGAATTCTTTGTGAACTCAATTGTCGAATAGCTCGGCTCTTCGGAGACATATTTAAAATCAAGCCACTCGTAATCGTAATCTTCAATACGGTTCTTGCCGGAAGCGGAGCTCGCGGTAAAGTATACGGTGCCGACGGGATCGACAACTGCGCCGTCCGCATTGTATTTCTGATTCTTGACGGGCTTTGTGTCCTTCATGAAGAAGGAGCGTCCGTAAAGATGCTCGTGACCGGTCAGGCAGACGTCTATCTCAAATCTGTCAATAAGCGCGCTGTATATAGCCGCAAGCAGCTTGTTGTCGCCATCTGCGGCGTGGTGTCCCGTTCCGTAGATATCGTGATGCATAACGGCTACGCGCCATGTGGCATCGGGATTCTTGGCGATAGCGTCAAGGGTGAACTGATACTGGTCATAAACATTGAAAATCTGGGTGTTATAGACGATGAAAAGTACATCGCCGTAACGGAACCAGTAGTTCTCGTCAACGCTTGCGGGTGTCGTGCCGCGGTATTCGTTGGGGTTGTTGACATAGAAAGGATATGTTTCGCCTTTGCGGTCGTGATTGCCGACCGTCGTAGCCATGGCATATGATCTGAGAGCCGCAGGGGAGAGCGTGCCCGCCCATTCATTGGCTCTGTCTCCGTGCTGAGTCTGATCGCCCGCGGAAACTATAAAACTGATATCATCGTTCTGGTCGAGCGCAGTACCGAGAGTTTTCTGCCAGACATAGGCTTCCTCGCGTCCGTCTTCAACGTCGCTGCTGACCTGAATATCGCTGATATAGAGGAGCTTAAATTTCTCGGTGGAGAGCGTTCTGTACATAACAGGCTTGCTGAACTTTCCGTTGCTGCCGTAGACATAGTAGTAAACGGTGTTCGGATCAAGACCTGTTGCGGTCACTTTGTATACGCTCTGACCCGTGTAGCTGTCGGTCGATGCTTTGCCGACAAACTCTTTGAACGAGGTCATGCCGGCGCTTTTGCCGATGCGGACAACGCCGCTTTTAGCCGTGTCGTCGGAGTGCCAGCAGAAGTTGAGCTGAGTCGCGTCCGCGCCCGGGGTGAGCGCGATAAGCGTGTTGTCGTTTCGTACAGTTTCCCAGTAGCTGTTCCATTCGGGCTGAGTGAGCACATTGCTTCCGTCTGCCGAGGTGCCGATAGCAAGGCACGAGGCGAGCATGAGCAGTGCGAGCAGAATGGACAGCGTCCGTTTTGCTGCTTTCATTGGAATTCTCCTTTTTTTTGGTATTTTTTTTAGCGGGAGTATTATAGCACATTTTGCTCTATTTTGGTAGTTTTTTTTCAATATATTATCTATTTTTTTTCATAAAAACTATGGAAATATTTATAAAGTGATGATATAATCTATCGCGGATTTTTAAGAATGAAGAGGAATACAGATGAAAGTTATTGTTTTGAACTCGTCGGCACAGGTTGGCGAGGAAGTTGGAAAAATTTTCTGCGATGAGGTCAATGCAAAGCATAATGCGGTTCTCGGACTTGCAACTGGAGCGTCCCCGATACCTACATATGAGTATATGACCGAGCAGTATCGCAGCGGCAAGGTGAGCTTCAAAGATGTCAGGACCTTCAACCTCGACGAATACTGCGATCTGCCGAAGAATCACCCCAACAGCTTCTATTCGTTTATGGAAGAGAACCTTTTCTCGAAGGTCGATATAAAGTCCGAAAACGTCAATTTCCTTGACGGAAACGCCGAACCCGTCGCCGAGAGCGCACGTTATGCGCAGGCTATAAAGAATGCCGGCGGAATAGATATTCAGCTTCTCGGAATCGGCAGAAACGGTCACATAGGCTTCAATGAGCCGGCTGATGAGTTCACCGACGAGGCATTCAAAGTAAAGCTTACCAATAGCACGATAGCTGCAAATTCGCAGTATTTTACTGATATTGCCATGCCGCACTATGCCATAACAATGGGCATCGGCTCGATAATGAGAGCTAAAAAATGATAGTGCTCATCGCGACAGGCAAAGCAAGGCAGAAGGCGATAAAGGCGACTGTTGAGGGTGAAGGTTACTCCGCATTGCCCGGCGTCGATACTTCAGCAGCATGACGATGTGACGATTTTCCTTGACGAAGCGGCGGCAAGCCTGCTGAAAAATAAAAATTGAGATAAACAGACCTCCGATGCGTCAAAGTGCGTCGGAGGTCATTTTTTAATACAGAGCTATTTTGTTGATTTCGGGCGTGCCTCGGGATGAGGCCATCAGTATGCGTACAGCGTCGGTTTCAAGCCCGTGGAGCTTCATTATCTTTTTCGTGCCGATTGTTGTGCCCTCAAAGCTGTTGAACCAGATTTTGTCCTCATTTCTGCGCTGGACAATGAAGTTTTCAACGCGCTGACCCTCGGCAATATTTTCGCTCAGATCAAGGAAGTTGAGCTTCATTCTCTCGCCGAGTTCAATGGTTATAACACGCTGAGTTTCACTCCCGTTGTACGGTTCAATAGTGATCTCTTTGCCCTCTGCAAGATTTGTCTTGAAGCTGTTTTTTATAAGTTCGCCGAGCTCGTTCAGACGCTTGACGTCGTCATCATTGAGCTTTCCGTTGGGCATCGGGGGAACATTGAGATTGAATGTGGTGTTCGCGCCTACGGAGTTGAGATATGTGTCAAAGAGTCTTTCGAGCGAATGTGCCTGCTCGGTGTCGCGATAGAACCAGCCCGGGCGGATGGACATATCAATTTCCGACGGAGCGAATACAAGACCTTTGGAATATATAATATTGCTAAGCGCGCCGATGTTTTGGTCGGTGTTGTACATATATGAAAGGTCGCCCGCAAGAGGACCCGGATTGGTCTGTATCTCGCAGAACGGGCAGAGCTCGGAGTGCCTGTCCCATGGGGAAAGATAGAAACCGAATTTCAGCCCGCGGCGGCGGCATGCGTCGGAAAACTCTCTGACAACATCTCCTTTGCCGTTTTTATACGGCTGTTTTTTATGCAGTAGCCGGTGTATTCACTCGGCCAGAGACAGAATCTGTCGTGATGTTTTGCTGTGATAACAGCTCCCTTCATGCCGGCGGCTTTGAATGCTTCGCACCACTGGTCGCAGTCGAGCTTTGCTGGATTGAATATAGCAGGGAGTCAGTGCTGTGCCCCCATTCTGCGCCTGTGTAGGTGTTCGGACCGAAATGCACGAATGCACAAAACAGAGTTTTGGTTATAAGTCTGAGCTGATTTGCGTCCGGCTTTACATGAGCCGCCTGCTTAATGAAGTCCTTCATATCTCTTTCTCCTTTTGTCGGTTATCTGGACGTTTTTAGTTTATCGGCTCAGACTGCTGTTGCCAATATGAGTTTTGCTCACCTTTTACTTTTCGTGAGTCTATTTCTTGCCGGATTTTTTGAATATCAGCAATGAGATTGATATCACCGTCGCAATTATAACCGTTATGCCGACTGCGGTGACACCCTGCTTGACTCTCGCGGCGTTTCTCATGTTTTCGCCGCTCGGCAGAGTATAAGTCTCTATTTCATCAACATCATCAGCTAAATATTCTTCATCGGTATCTTGAGATTTAGAGGATCGGTTGGTTTTGGAAGAACTTGATTTATTTGTCTTTGATTTTGATTTTGTGCTCGACTTAGATGATGAGCTTTTGCTCTTTTTCTTCGTTGTGCTCTCTTTTTTCGTCGTCGATTTGGTCGAATTTGATTTCTTTGTAGTCTTTGTGGTGTCTCTGTCATCGGAATCCGAATTGCCGGATTGGTTGTTCTGTTCCGCGGTAGTCTCAGGCGGGGCAATATATGTATCTATTTCAAACATCTTTGACGGAATGCCTTTGTCATCGGTGACTCTGACATAAATTTCCGGGTCACCGCCGAATGAATATTTCCTGTCTATAAGCGTCTCGCAGGTTATCCCGCCTCCGGCAAACGATGCGGAGGATTTGACGCTGAACAGCTGTTCGTCGTATTCTGCCTTCCCTGTAATACCGATTTTTATCGGGCCTTTGCCGTCAACATATATTTCATAGACAACCGGACTCTCTTTTGTCAGATCGGCATATGAGATATCGCCGTTTATCGCAACATAAAGCGAGCCTTTTTCGGTTTTGGTGTAATATGTAGCGAGCGCGCAAATGCTGTTGCCGCCGTTCTCATTTTCGCACTGTATCTGCACATTGGTGCCGCGCACTTCATCGGGCGAAACAGAACCGTCTATCGACACCGCAAACGCCTGTATCGCAAGAACAAATGTAAAAGTTATTGCTGCTGCCGCTGTGCAAAAACGCTTTGCAAATACCATTATCTTTTCCACGCTTAGATCACCTCCACGCTTAGATCACCGCCACGCTTAGATCACCGCTTATGCTTTAAAGTACTAATACCGAAAATATCACTTTTTCATTAATGTGCAATAGCAAAAGTCGAATTTTGTAAAATCAGCACAAAACAATTTGTAAATATTGCACAATGAAAACAAGATGTTTGCGCAAGCAGACATAAAAAAACGGCTGCATCGCAACCCGAACAGGTTAAGATACAGCCGAGATAATTTCAATTTTTTCAGATTTTCATCTTTTTCATTGCGACCGAAAGAGCCTTGCACAGTGCAGTTCCGAGAACGGCGCAGACACCGGCTTCAATGAGTCCGTTGACTCCGACGAATGCAGCGGCAAAAGCCATAACATTTGTCGAACCGAACTGCTCCTTGAGCTGAATGATTATCGGTGCGTTGTTGAACAGCAGAAGCAGTGTGCCGGTGAACAGAATCGTGTTGAGCAGGGGACCTGCGATGCTTGCAACAAGATACTGCACAAAGCTTGTCTTATCTTTCGACGATATCGCTTTGAAAATAACTGCCGTCAGCCAGCCCATGAGAACTCTGGGCACGATGCAGACGATAGCGGTGCGCAGGGGACTGACGCTGAAAAGCGCAACGCCGAAAGTGCTCATTCCGAAGCACTGGATGAAGCTCGTTATTCCGAATACCGCGCCGAGAAACAGTCCGCCGACAGGGCCTAGCAGAACGGCTCCGATGATGACCGGAATCGTTATAAAAGTTATCTCGATGGCTCCGGCTTTGAGATAACCGAGCGGTGTGAATGCCATGACGATTATCAAAGCGGTGAGCAGTGCGGTGAGCACGAGACGCACGAGTTTTTGCCGCGATGCGGCAGCTGATGTTTTTGACATGATTTTTTCCTCCTTGCTGTTGCTCCGTCAGGATGCAGCGCAATTTTTTGAGTCTATATCAAAAGCATTGCTTTTAATATGTAATTTTATTATTTTCTGTTCTTTTCGTATATTATACGAAGTCCCTTGAGTATGAGCTCGGGGTCGTATGTCATCTTGTGGTTGCAGCTCTTGATTATCTCGCCCGAAAGTCCGCCAGTTGCAACAAATGATTTAACTTTGCGTCCGAGCTCCTGCTCCATTCTGTCGCAGAGCCCGTCGAGCATGGCGGCGGTGCCGAAAACAACACCGGACTGCATGCAGTCGATTGAATTTGTGCCGATGGCTTTCTTTGGGGTCGAAAGGCTTATCGCGGGAAGCTGAGATGTTTTGGCGGACAGTGCTTCAAGCGAAATCCCGACGCCGGGGGCGATGGCGCAGCCGCAGAAAGAGCCGCTCTCGTCGATAACATTGATTTTTGTTGCAGTTCCGAGGTCGATAACAAAGCACGGCAGCTCATAGAGATTCGCCGCCGCAACAGAAGCGGCAACAAGATCCGCGCCCGCCTGCGACGGGTCGTCGGCAAGAATGTTTATTCCTGTCTTGACTCCGGGACCAAGAACAATGGGCTCGCTGCCTGTTATGCGCTTTGCGGCGTGCGATATAGCACCCGTCAGCTCCGGCACAACGGAGCTTATCGCGCATCCGGTAAACTCGTCAAAACCGTAGCCGTAGAGATCGAAAATGCTCTTGAGTTCAATGGCATACTGATCTTCAGTGCGCGAACGGTCGGTGGCGAGTCTCGAAACGAATTTCAGCTCTTCGCCGCTGTATGCGCCGATTGTTAAATTGGTGTTGCCGATGTCGATAGTCAGAAGCAATCCGATCACCTCGTGAAAAGCGTTGTTTTAACTGATTTGATTATACACTATAATGTGGAAAAAAGCAAACTTATAATAAATTTCACTGTTTATTTTCGCGGCGCATTATGGTATAATTGTCCGCAGAAAGGAATGAGACCCGTTATGCTGTGTAATTTGTGCCCGCGACACTGCGGAGTTGACCGCGATGTTTCGCAGGGATATTGCATGAGCCCGAATATAATAAAGCTCGCGCGGGCGGCGCTGCATTTTTGGGAGGAGCCGTGCATCAGCGGCACAAAAGGCTCAGGTACAGTGTTCTTCTGTGGGTGCAATCTCAGGTGCGTGTATTGCCAGAACAGCGAGATAAGCGGCGGGAGAGCGGGCATCCCGATGAGCGACGAAGATGTTATGCGCACTTTTGACAGGCTCATTGAAAAGGGCGCGCATAATCTCAATCTCGTTACCCCTACTCATTATGCGGATTCCGTAGCGCGGATACTTGAAAAATATCATTCGCCTGTGCCTATTGTGTATAACTGCGGCGGATATGAATCTATGGAAACGCTCAAAATTCTCGAGGGTCTTGTTGATATATATCTGCCTGATTTCAAATATGCCGACTCGGCTCTTGCGGCTGAATATTCTCACGCGCCGGATTATTTCGAGCGTGCGTCCGAGGCGATTAAAGAGATGAACAGGCAGGTCGGAGTGCTCAAACTCGACTCCGACGGCATAGCCGAACGCGGCCTTATCATACGCCACCTTGTGCTCCCGGGAGCCGTTTCAAACACGAAGAAAGTGCTTCGCTGGATAAAGGAAAATCTGCCGGAGGGAACGGTAGTCAGCCTGATGAGCCAGTATACGCCGTGCGCAAAAGCTGCGGAGCGTCCGCCTCTTGACAGGCGCATTTCCAAGTACGAATATGAAATAGCGCTCGATGCAATGATTGACCTCGGCTTTGACAACGGTTATGTGCAGAGCCGCTGTTCGGCGCAGAAAGATTTTATTCCGGATTTTCAGTCCCACGAGGGACTCTTATAAATATTGTTGACCGAAAGGGAGTTTTGATATGACAGGTTTTATCGGAGCGGGCAATATGGCAAATGCCATTATAAAAGGCATGGTGTCGTCCGGTGCGGCAGAGGGAAAAGATATAGCAGTCTATGATATCCACTCAGAAAAGCGCGAAAAGGCGGCTGCGGATTACGGAGTAAATGCGGTGTCAAGCCTTGAAGAACTTGTGAGTGGGTGCAGCGAGATAGTTGTTGCAATCAAGCCTTACGGTTTTGAAAAGCTGCTCGGCGGACTTGATGCTCAGCTCAAAGAGCACGACCCGCTTATAATTTCCATAGCTGCCGGCAAGACCATTGATACTATTTCATCATATCTCAGCTATGAGCCCGCACTCGCGCGCGTTATGCCGAATATAAACGCCACGATAGGCGCATCCATGAGCGCATACTGCGCGAACGGACGAGTCAGTGCGGAACAGAAAGCATTTGTTGCAAAGCTTTGTTCATCCATCGGCGAAGCGGTCGAGCTCGACGAAAAATTCTTCTCGGCTTTCGGCGTTATCGGCGGCGCAGCTCCTGCGTTTGCCTATATGTTCATCGACGAGCTTGCGCGCGGCGGAGTTAAAATAGGCATGAACAAACAGGTTGCGCTGAAAGTTGCGGCTCAGACCGTGCTCGGCAGCGCGAAGATGATAGCGGAGAGCGGGGAGCACCCCTATGCTCTTGTGGATAAAGTCTGTTCGCCCGGCGGAACCACTATCGAGGGCGTTGCGGCGCTCAATGAAAACGGATTTACAAACGCCGTTATGCAGGCTGTGACGGCAACATACGAAAAGGATCTGAAACTCTCCGGCAAATAAAATGCGGAGAGGATGAATATATCAATAATTATACGGAGGTATAAACAATGGCATTACCGGTAGCACTTCAGCTCTACAGCGTCAGAGACGAGCTTGAAGCAGATTTTGAGGGTACTATAGCAAAGGTCAAGGAGTTCGGCTATGACGGAGTCGAATTCGCGGGACTTTACGGCAAAAGCGCTGAGCAGGTCAAGAAGATTCTTGCCGACGCAGGGCTCACTCCCGTTTCGGCTCATGTTCCGCTCGACGAACTGCTCTCAGATACACAGGCGGTCGTCGCAACCTATAAGGAGATAGGTTGCAAATATATTGCCGTGCCTTATCTTCCCGAGGACAGACGCCCCGGAACAGAGGGCTTTGACCGCACGATAGAGGACATAAAGAAGATTGCCGATGTCTGCAATGAGCAGGGCATTCAGCTTCTCTATCATAACCATGATTTCGAGTTCAAAAAGCTTGACGGCAAATACGCGCTCGATATTCTTTATTCCGATGTCACCGCCGACAGACTCCAGACCGAGATCGATACCTGCTGGGTCGGCGTCGCAGGCGAAGATCCCGCATCGTATGTTCTCAAATACAGCGGCAGAGCACCTGTTGTCCACCTCAAGGATTACTATATGCAGGGCAAGGAGAAGCCGAAGAAGCTCTATGAACTTATCGGCATAGAAGATGACGGCGAGAGCGCATCAGAAGAGGCGTTCGGATTCAGACCTGTCGGCTACGGCGTTCAGAATATGCCCGCTATACTTGATGCATCCGTAAAAGCAGGCGCGGAGTGGGTAGTTGTCGAGCAGGACAGACCAGCACCCGGCGACACCCCCATTAACTCAGTAAAGCTCAGCCGCGAGTATCTCAAAACACTCGGCTGGTAAAATAATTAATATCAAAAGAAAGAAGGTAACGGAACATGAGCACCAATAAGTGCTGGTATAAAGAGATGGCAGTATACCAGATTTGGCCGCGAAGCTTCTGCGACGGAAACGGCGACGGCATCGGCGATATCAAGGGTATTATGTCAAAGCTCGATTACATAAAGAGCCTCGGTGTTGACGCTATCTGGTTCTCGCCGCTCTATAAGTCTCCTCAGGAGGATATGGGCTACGATATAGCCGACTACAAGGATATCGCCGAGGAGTATGGAACGCTTGACGAGTTCAAAGAGCTGCTTGAGGCTATTCATGCAAGAGGCATGAAGGTTATAATGGATCTCGTTATAAACCATACCTCAAATCAGCATAAGTGGTTCCTTGAGAGCATGAAGAGCAAGGATAACCCTTATCACGACTATTATTTCTGGCGCGACGGCAAAAAGGGCGGCAAGAAGCCCCCGAATAACTGGCTTTCGACTTTCTCAGGTCCCGCATGGAAATATAACGAAGATCTCAATCAGTATTATCTCCATCTCTTTGCCGAGGGTCAGCCCGATCTCAATATGGATAACCCCAAGGTTCGCGAAGAGATAAAAGATATCATGCGCTTCTGGCTCGACATGGGCGTTGACGGCTTCAGAGAGGATGTTATCACATTTTATATCCAAAGCCGAAGGTCTGCCGAACGGATTTCCGCTGCCTGTTGCTACGGGTATTGAACATTACAAGCGCGGGCCGCATCTTCAGGAATATCTCGGTGAGTTCAGAAAGGTGCTCGATGAATATGACTGCATGACAGTCGGCGAAGCGCCCATGATGACTCCCAAGACCGCGATGAAATTCATCGAGGAAAACAAGGATCAGAAGCTCAATATGATGTTCCACTTCCAGCATATGGAGGCGGACTGCCTGTTCTACAGCTGGATAAGAGCGCCGTTCAGCCTCAGAAAGCTCAAGAATGTTTATAACAACTGGCAGACAAAGCTCTACGGTAAGGCATGGAATACACTCTATATCGAGAACCACGATCAGCCGCGTATCATAAACAGATACGGCAGCCTCAAATACAGAGTCGAGAGCGGCAAGATGCTCGCGACGATGTATATCTGCCAAAGCGGCACTCCGTTCATATATCAGGGTCAGGAGATCGGTATGGTCAATATCGGTCTGCCGGAGATTGAGATGTATGAGGATGTCTCGACCCAGAACGCCTATCACACCATGCGCCATCTCGGCTTCACGCACAACATGGTCATGAAAGTCGCAAAGTATGCGTCGCGTGACAATGCGAGAACGCCCGTCCAGTGGAGCGCAGAGAAAAATGCCGGCTTCACCACCGCCGATAAGCCTTGGTTCTATATCAACGATAACTACAAAGAGATAAATGTTGAGGCGGCAGAGAAGGACGAGAACTCTATTCTCAATTATTACAGAAAGCTTCTCAAACTCCGTAAGGAGAATCCCATTATCATCTACGGCGATTTCAAGATGTACAACAAGCTCAGCAGAAAGCTTTTCGTCTACGAGCGCAGCTATGAGGGACAGAGAATGCTTGTTATCAACTCGTTCTCCGAGAAGCCCGTGAAGTTCAAAGCTCCCGCAGATTTCGATATCACGAAGTCGGAGCTGCTTATCTCAAACTATGACTGCAAAGATAAGTCGAATGCTTTCACGCTTCGCCCCTATGAGTCGAGAGCCTATCTCATAAAGTAATTTAAAAAGTCCGCTGTCTGAAATATGACAGCGGACTTTCGCTTTTGATTTATTTAATTTTCTTTGGCTCTTACGCGCAGTGGAATTTCCATCTTGTCGGCGAGTGCCTGACATTCTGCTATCTCTTCCGGGCTGATAACATCGACTACCGAGAACTTGACCGTCTTGATGTATTTCTTGCATTCTTCGGCAAATCTCAGAATCTCCTTAAAAGAGTCGATGCCAAATTTCGGTCTCGATATCTCGTTGTAGCGCTCTGCGTTCGGGGCGTTGAGGCTTATTGAGACAGTGTCGGTGAATTCGGCGATTGCGGGGACGGTGTCTTTTTTGTTGATAAGATTTCCCAGTCCGTTTGTGTTGATGCGTATCTTTATGTCAGGATATTTGCTCTTGAGGAGCCTGCCCGCAATAACAAGATTGTCAAAAGCGCAAAGCGGCTCGCCGTATCCGCAGAACGTGACCTCGGGAAAATCGGAAAAGTCGAACTCTTCGATAGCCTTTGCGATTTCTTCAGCAGTGGGATCTGACTTGTGCCAAAGGGTGTGTGCCGAACCGAGTCCGTCTCCGTTTGAACGGATACAGAAAGTGCATCTGCAGGGACAGCGATTGGTTATGTTGAGGTAAACCTTGCCTCTGTAAGTATAAACTATGTCAGCCAAAATGAAAGCCTCCTTATTTGAGAACCTTTTTCTTGAATCCGGCAGCGTCGAGTGCGAGACCGAAGATTACATATATAGCGGCGTTTGCGGCGACCTGGATAACATTGGGTATGACCGCCGCGAATGCGCCCCATGCGCCGAAAAGTATTCTGTCGGCGAGATAGTATCCGACGCAGGTGACTATAAGCGCGGGGATAAGTGCGATGAGATTGCGCGCGTTGATTATCTTATCTTTCTTTGAAGTGAACGGCAAAACGATGAGCGACTTTATTATCACCGTTGCAATTACCCATATAGGCGCGGTCAGCGCGTCGGCGAGTCCTGCACCGACTGCGGCGGCTGCTATCGCGTAGGGCAGGGGCAGGAGAGATGCCGCGAGGAAAATGAACGAGTCTCCGAGGTGTATATATCCGTTACCGGTTGGAATGTGAAGAACATATGCGGTAACGACGGTTATTATAGCCGCGAAAAGTGCTGCCATAACGACATAGATAAGTTGCTTGTTTGCTTTTTTTTTTGCCATGGTTTAGCCCTCCCGGGTTTGATATTACCATTGATACTAACACCATAAAAAGCTTTTTTAATTTGCCGAACGGAAAATACGACAATAAAAAAATCAGAAAAATCGTCATAAAAGTCTAAAAATTTATATGAAATAACGGGGGGATAAAATCGAAAAAAATTAGTAACATGGTTCTGCATGCCGAGTTTATGGATTTTTTGTGAATTGTTGTGCTCGGGTGTTGAAAAAGCTTGTATAACATATGGTATAAATATCACGATAAAAAAAATAAAGGCTTTGGCGGAAAAGGAGAAATGTCTCTTGAAAAAAG
>ENA-OQET01000383-OQET01000383.1-human-gut-metagenome-genome-assembly--contig:-NODE-383-length-23980-cov-3.917704_pt1 | contig 23980 bp, 19 predicted proteins | sample MGYA00242800_ERZ504645 | MGnify/ENA primary metagenome ERZ504645 (study PRJEB26092, sample SAMD00036308) | human gut metagenome | host: Homo sapiens | study: EMG produced TPA metagenomics assembly of... | reverse complement strand
ATATTATTTCTAAAGTGGATACAAGAGAAGCTGGTAAAACAGATGAACTTGCTCTGTCTGTAAGTTATGGAGATATCTGTCGGTGTGTTAAAAAAGAGATGACAAAGCAAAATGATAAGCTTTTAGAAAGAGTAGCTGAACGTCTTGCCGAATGTATTCTTTTACAATTTCCACAGATAAATGAAGTAGAGATTGAAGTGAAAAAGCCATGGGCGCCAGTATTAATGCATATGGATTATGCTTCCGTTAAAATTAAGAGGAGCTGGCATAAAGTATATATTGGTGTTGGTTCGAATCTTGGAGAGAGGGAAGAATATATGAAACTGGCAAAAGAACGGGTAAGTGGATTGCCCAAGACAAGAAATTTTAAGTCTGCTGCCATTATTGAGACGGAGCCTTATGGTTATACCAAGCAGGGAAAGTTCTTAAACACAGTATATTATATAGAAACCCTGTATACTCCGGAAGAGTTTCTTGACAAGCTTCACCAGATTGAGAATGAAGCAAACCGTAAAAGAGAAATCCACTGGGGACCAAGAACATTAGATCTTGATATCCTGATGTATGATGATCTGGTGATGAATGAGAGAAGACTGACGATTCCACATAAAGAGATGCACAAGAGATTATTTGTATTAGAACCATTAGAAGAGATCGCTCCATATCTGATGCATCCGCTTCTTGGACAGACGATCACGCAATTAAAAGAAAAGATAAAAGAGGAACAGTAACTTATGAGAGATTTGACGGAGATAAGGCAGCAGATCGATCAGATCGATCAGAAAATGCTTGCATTATTTAAAGAAAGAATGGGATGTTCTGTAGAAGTTGCAGAGTATAAAAGAGGAACAGGAAAGGCAATTTATGATCCTGTTCGTGAAAGACAGAAAATTGATGCCTTGACAAAAGACGAAGATGAACTTATCATTAAAAAGTCTGTCGAAGAGATGTTTCTTCAGATGATGAGTATCAGCCGAAGATATCAGTATAGTCTGTTATCACAAGAAGATGCTTATATTGATCAGACATTTGAAGAAGTGGAAGCACTGGATATCAATGAAGATACCAAAGTTGTATATCAGGGAATTCCAGGGGCATATCAGGAACAGGCAATGGTACAGTATTTTGGAGAGGATGTCAAGAATTTTTCTGTACCAGAATTTAAAGATGTTGTAAAGACTCTAGATCGAGGAGAAGCTGATTATGGAGTATTGCCAATAGAGAATACTTCAGCAGGAACAGTCAGTGGAATTTATGATATGATCCTTGACTATGACATTTGCGTCGTGGGAGAAGAATCTGTAGATGTAAGGCATGTATTGGCTGCAATTCCTGGAACGAGCTTAGATAAGATTGAAAAAGTATATTCTCATCCACAAGGATTGATGCAGTGTAAAGGATTCTTGGATGAACATCCAGACTGGGATCAGGTAAAAGTTGCAAATACAGCGATCAGCGCAAAGAAAGTAGCAGATGATAATAAGCCTGTGAAAGCTGCAATCTGTAGTGAACGTGCTGCAAAGATGTATGGACTTGAGATTTTGAAACGTGAGGTGAATGATGAAGGAAATAATACAACAAGATTTGTGATCATGTCAAAGAAGAAACAGTACAGAAAAGATGCGGGCAAAGTCAGCATCAGTTTTAGCGTGCCACATGAATCAGGATCTTTATACAATATTCTGACGCATTTCATGTTTAACAATGTCAGTATGAGTAACATTGAATCCAGACCACTTCCAGGAAGAAAGTGGGAATACGGATTTTATGTGGATGTGATCGGGAATCTGGATGATCCTGCGATCCGTAATTCCCTTGCAGGAATTAAAGAAGAAACCAAAGATTTCAAAATCTTAGGGAATTTTTAAGAGAGAATGAAAAAGAGAGAAAAAGGAAAAATAACTGGGGAAATACAAACGAATGGAAGGTAAGGTAAAATGACACAGACAAATGGTGAAACGAAATTACAAAAATTTCACAGCGTCATGCAAAAAGTTCTGAAATATGGAATTGTTTTAGCATTGATCGCATTTATCGTATTGGTTTTGATGAACAAAGACCAGTTTTCCGAAAAAGTTGCAAAAGGAACACCAGAACATAAGCTGACGAAGATTGAAGTGACAGATGGTGATAAGGTTGTTCAGAAATTTAAAGCAGTTTCACATACGATGGAACGATTGGATATCATGATCGACCGAAACGAACAGACAGGAAGAGCTGGAAGTATTGATCTGAATGTAAAAGACAGTAAAGGAAAATCTATTTTCCACATTACTCCAACACTGTTAGAGGTTGACGGACTGACAGATATGAAAGCAACGATGCGTCGTACTTTGCGTAATGAAAATAAATGGTACAAAGTAGTCGTGAATCAGAAGCTGAATAAAGGGGAAACTTATACGATCGAGATAACAGGAAAGGGTATTAAGGCCGAACGCCCATTATATCTGTATACATCAAGCAATATGGGAAAAATCTATCAGTCAGCTAAATTAAATGGTGTAACACAGAAGAATTTTCATGTTAGAACCAGAGTGTGGACGACACAGATTGATGTATCAGCAGTTGTTTTAACAGTAGCGATCACACTTGCTTTGATCATTTTAATTCTTATACCATTAAAGATTCCAGAAAAATGGAATAAGAGATTCACATGGGCATTATTTATCGTCAATCCATGGGTCGCATTTTATATGGTAGAAAAAGTATTCTATAATCCGATCAGTGTGATGAATAAATTGGCATTTGGAATGAACATCCTATGGTACTATATATTGTTCTTCATTTTATTACTGATCTTTAACCGTGTGAAATGGGCGTTGCTCGTTGGAGATGTATTTTTATATGCAGCTGCGATCGGAAACTATTTTGTATTAGCATTCCGTGGAACACCGATCACGCCGGCAGATATTTATGCACTTGGAACAGCAATGGACGTTGCAGATCATTATGTATTAAGTTATGATAAAGCAGCAATCGTTGCGACGGTTGTATTATTGGGATTATGTGTGTTTGCATGTAAACTCGATACATATAAGATCTTCCATTGGAAGAAACGTCTAGTTGCATTACTGATCACAGCAATCGTAACAGTAGGAAGTTCTTTCTTCTTGACAAGAGTAGACTTTTTGTCAAAGAAAGGTGTTGCTGTAAACTTCTGGCAACAGAAGAGAGGATACTTAAAAAATGGATATATTTTAAGCTTTTTAATGAATATTCAGTATACGATCGTTTCCCAGCCAGATGGATATAGTCCAGAAGCGGTAGATAAGATCGCAGATAAGTATCAGGTAACACAGGGAACCAATAAGAAATTAAAACAGAAACCAAATGTTGTCGTGATCATGAATGAAACATTCTCAGATCTGAATGTAGTAAATAAGATCAAGACAAACAAAGAGGTTATGCCATTTATCAATAGTTTAAGTGAAAATACGATCAAAGGACATATGCTGGTATCTGTTTTTGGTGGAGGAACAAGTAATTCAGAGTATGAGTTCTTAACAGGAAACTCTGTATCATCTCTTCCATTAAACGGAAATGCATATACACAGTTTGTAAAACATAAGGTGCCAAGTCTGGCATCTCAGTTAAAACAGCAGGGATATGATACACTGGCATTCCATCCATACAAAGCACACGGATGGAACCGAGATACGGTATATCCGCTAATTGGATTTGATAATTTCTTAGATGAGACATCTATGAATCCAAATGGAGAGAAATTCAGAGGATGGTATAGTGATGCAGAAGATTACAATAAGATCATAGATATCTTTAATAAGAAAAAAGCGGGACAGCCATTATTCTTATTCAATGTAACGATCCAGAACCATGGTGGATATCTGATCGCAGACAAGAACTTTAAGGAAGAGATCAAGATCAAAGATGAGAAGGCAACAGATACAGCAAACCGTTATTTATCACTGATCCATGAATCAGATCGAGCATTCGAGAAGATCATCAACTACTTTAAGAATCAGAAAGAGCCAACGATCGTTGTAATGTTTGGAGATCATCAGCCAAAACTTGAGGATTCTTTCTATGAGCTGTTATATGGAAAATCTTTAAACAGCTTAAGTTTAAAAGAACTGCAGAAGAAATATACAGTTCCATTTATCATCTGGGCAAATTATGATATTGATGCAAAGAGCGATGTGGAAAATGTCAGTGCAAACTATTTATCAAGCCTGATGTTACAGCAGACAAACTTAAAGATGTCAAGATACAATGAGTTCTTATTAAATATGAGAAATGAAGTCCCAGCATTAAATGCCAATGGATATGTTGATAAAGATGGAAAGAACCATGAGTTGTCTGAGAATAATGAATATACAAAACTGATCACACAGTATCAGTATCTACAGTATAACAGTCTGATGGATAAGAAACATGTAAGTACAGACCTGTTTAGTGTAAAAGATGGAAAATAAATCAAAGCTTTGGACACTCTGCCTTGACAGAGTGCCCAAAACGATATAGAATGAAACGTGTTGTCATGTTGTTAAATATAACAGCATTATAAATAATATAAGAAAAAGTCAAAGTAATTGATTTTATTAGGAGGATACACATATGGTAAAAGCAGTCGTTGGAGCCAATTGGGGAGACGAAGGAAAAGGTAAGATTACAGACATGTTGGGTGAAACATCCGATATTATCGTTCGTTTTCAGGGAGGAGCAAATGCAGGTCATACGATCATTAATGACTATGGTAAGTTTGCATTGCATACATTACCATCTGGGGTATTCTATAACCATACAACTAGTGTGATCGGTAATGGTGTGGCATTAAATATCCCTGTATTATTCAAAGAGATCGAAGGAATCGTAAGTCAGGGTGTTCCACAGCCAAAGATCTTAGTATCAGATCGTGCACAGATGGTCATGCCATATCATATTTTATTTGATCAGTATGAAGAAGAACGTTTAGGAAAGAATTCTTTTGGATCAACAAAATCTGGTATCGCACCATTTTATTCAGACAAATATGCAAAGATCGGTTTCCAGGTAAGCGAATTATTTGATGATGATTCTTTAAAAGAAAAGATCAAAGCAGTATGTGAAAAGAAGAATGTTTTATTAGAGCATTTATACCATAAACCACTTCTTGATCCAGATGAATTATACAATACATTAATGGAATACAAAGAGATGGTAGCACCATATGTATGTGATACATCTTTGTTCTTACATGAAGCGATCAAAGAAGGAAAGAATATCTTATTAGAAGGACAGTTAGGATCATTAAAAGACCCTGATCACGGAATCTATCCAATGGTTACATCATCTTCTACATTAGCAGGATATGGTGCGATTGGAGCCGGAATCCCTCCATATGAGATCAAGAAAGTCGTTACAGTTGTAAAGGCATATTCAAGTGCTGTAGGAGCTGGATCTTTCGTAAGTGAGATCTTTGGAGATGAAGCAGATGAACTTCGCCGCCGCGGTGGAGATGGAGGAGAATTTGGAGCAACTACAGGACGTCCAAGAAGAATGGGATGGTTTGACGTTGTAGCAACCAAATACGGATGCCGTATGCAGGGAACAACAGATGTTGCATTTACAGTATTAGACGTACTTGGATACTTAGATGAGATTCCTGTATGTGTTGGATACGAAATTGATGGAGAAGTAACAACAGATTTCCCAACAACAGGAAAACTTGAGAAAGCGAAACCAGTATTAGAAGTACTTCCAGGATGGAAATCTGATATCCGTGGAATCAAAAACTACGAAGATCTTCCAGAAAACTGCCGTAAGTACATCGAGTTCGTAGAAGAGAAGATTGGATATCCGATTACTTTGATATCTAACGGACCAGAAAGACATGATATCATCAGACGTGGTTTTGAGGATTAATTATTAAGGACAGATCAATATGAGCAAAGAAAATGCAGATAAAGAACAGAAGAGAAGTTTCAAGCGTGAGGCATTTAGCTGGATCGCATGTATTGTTGTAACGATTCTTCTGACAGAATTTATCTTGAATTTTGTAATTATCAATGCGAATATTCCAAGTGGTTCGATGGAGAATACGATCATGACGAATGATAAACTGATCGCTCTTCGAACATCCTATTGGTTTAACGATCCGAAACGTGGAGATATCATTATCTTCAAATATCCGGATGATGAGACAGAATGGTTTATTAAGCGTGTGATAGCACTTCCAGGAGAGACTGTGTTGGTAAAAGACGGTAAAGTATATATTAATGGAAGTAAGAAAGCACTCAGTGAGCCATATATCAAAGAAGAACCAGTAGAAGATTTTGGACCATATAAAGTACCAAAGAACGGGTATTTTGTGATGGGAGATAACAGAAATAATTCAAATGATGCCAGAGAATGGGAGACCCATTATGTTTCCAGAGATGAAGTCTTAGGAAAAGCATGGTTTAGGTATTACCCATCGATTAAAGTGATCAAGTAAATGACCAAAGAGAAAGGCAGGAAGATAAGATGGATACAAAGATCATCAATGCAGAGAATGCTCCAGCAGCAGTAGGACCATATTGTCATGCAGTAGAAGCAGGAGATTTCGTATTTACATCCGGACAGATCGGATTAGATCCACAGACACAGGAATTAAAAGAAGGTGTCGCAGCACAGACCAAACAGGTATTAGCGAACTTAGGTGCTGTATTAAAAGCATCAGATCTTACATTAGATAATGTTATCAAAACAACAGTGTTCTTAGCAGATATCAACGATTTTGCAGAAATCAATGAAATCTACGAAGAAGCATTTGGAGATAACAAACCAGCAAGATCTTGTGTACAGGCAGGAGCTCTACCAAAAGGAGCACTGATCGAGATTGAAGTTATCGCAGTAAAATAAATAGATGAGTTATAGAAATCCCTGAGAATGAGTTGTAAAAGATTCATTCTCAGGGATTTCTTGTTTTATAAAAATATTTATGATCAGAGTGTCAATAAATTCAGCAAACGATCGTTATCTTCTTTCTTCTGAATACAGAATCGGATAAATTCACCGTCTAGTCCATGGAAACTTGCACAGTCACGGATCATCAGGCCAGACTTAATGCAACGTTCAAACATTTCAAAAGAAGTTGTGCCATCTAATAATTTTACAAGGATAAAGTTTGCATAAGCTGGATAAATCTTTAGGTTATCACGTTTGGATAAAATATCAATGCAGCGTGTACGTTCAGATTGTATATAATCCTTTTGTTGTTTGAATATAATCTGTATCCATAAACATAGCTTCTCCTGCAAGAGCAGCAAGTGTATTGATCGTCCAAGGATTTTTGATACTGTTCATACGTTCAAGGAAAGCAAGATTTCCACAGATTCCATATCCAAGTCGCAGTCCTGGAGCGCAGAAGAATTTGGAAGTTCCACGAAGTATCATGAAATTATCAAATTTTGTTGTTAGGGATACTGCAGAGATCGTATCAATATCAGGTGCAAATTCTACATAAGTTTCATCAATCATAACGAAGATATCATGTAATTTACAATGAGTTAGGATCTTTGTGATCTCTTCGGTATTCAAAGCGCTGGACGTCGGGTTGTTTGGGTTACAGATCGCAAGAAGATCAATATCATCGGTAAGCTTTGAAATCAGGTCATTAAGATCTAGTTTAAAATCAAGATCTTCTCTTAAAAAATATTCTTCTACATGTCCGCCAACCAGATCGATCTCTCTTGTATACTCAGAATAAGTTGGAGAAAGCAGCAAGGCATGTTTTGGACGTAACAGCTGCATGGTCAGACTGATCATCTCAGTTGCACCATTTCCAACAATGATATGTTCCATTGGGACATTGCAGTAAAGTGCAAGGGTGGAACGAAGCTCTTTATAATCACGGTCAGGATATTCGCTGATTGATTCAATATGAGAAGCCATACTTTTCTTTAACAAAGGAGAAATTCCGAGCGGATTGACATTTCCGGCAAAGGGAATGATATCTTCTTTTTTGATTCCATAATAAGCTTCTATTTTCTCAAGATCACTTCCGTGAAATTCTTGTTTTTTTTCTGACATGGTAATTCCTCTTTTCCTTTTCTATTGTGTCGAAATTTGGTATAATACATATTATGCGATAAGTACGCATGGGTGTACTTGAATTTGTATTTTTGATATTTACATCATAATTATACCCACAAAATCTTTTGGTTGGCAAGGAGCAGAATAAGATTATGTCAGAATCATTGGAAAATTTTACAAATATCGTGAAAGAAGATATAAAAGAGGCAAAAACACTCTTTTTTTCTGAAGCGTTTAAAGAAGAATATCTAAAAGATCGAAGAGAAGAAAAAGAGCTTTATCATCAGCTTTTGCTGGGGAGAAACAGGAATCAGATCTTGGAGGAATTTTTGCTGAGTTCAGGACAGAAAAAGCCGGTTCTCTTGAGTGCAGCAAAGACGATCTATCAGGCAACGATCATGAATCTTGATGAACCATTGGAGATAAAAGTCAAGAGAGAAGGATGGGGGTATCTGGTAGGGAGAATAAAAAGTGACGGAACTTTCCTGTCTCTTCACAAGAATACATTTCAGGCAGAGGATTTTGAAGATGGCACTCTGACGATCTATGCAGATATGAAAACAATTCCGAAGGATGGAGATATCGACCATCTGATCATTCAGACTGTTTATCAGACTCTGCAGATCGAGGTTGTCTATAAAGAACAGAAAAGTGAAAGAAAAAAGAAGAAGAATTCCGTCAAAAGAAATTGATCGAATTATATGTGGATTTCTGTACAGGAAGGATTACAACAAGTCAGCTTTATGAGAGAGGAAATATGGTTCTTGATAAGATGCCGGATGATCCGGTTAAGAATCGTATTTATGATCTGATGAAACTGCATCTTTCTATTCTTGAAGGAAAAGGAGACTTAGAAGAAAAGATTCCAGAAGATGCATCAAAAGAGCCGCTTTTGATCGCGCAGGGATATGTTTGGTATCTTCAGGCATTTTATGATAAGGAAGAAGAAACGATCATAAGATCAAGAGATGAGATTAAAGAACTCTATGATCAATGCGAAGATGGAAAAATCAAAGGATATCTGTTCTGGCTTTATATGAATTTAAGCGAAGAATTGATGAAGGATGCTAAACTTCGAATGGAATTGATCAAAGAATTATATCAGGAAGGATGTCAAAAATCCGCTTTTGCAAATTTGAAGGATGCTGTATTTTAGGCGAAGATGAACAGCTGTTGGATGAGATAGATTCTTATGAATTATGGGTGCTTGAATTTGGTGCAGAGGAGAAGATCCTGAATTCCAAACTCATTGGAAGGATTTGTTTTTGATTTCAAGAAACAAGGTATTTTCAGAAGAAGTCCTTTGGTTGTTCCTTTGTATTTATAAAGAATACCGTCAGAGTGATGTGCTGCAGGGAATTTGTGCACTGATGATCCAGGGCAATTGTATGGACGAGGACTGTCATCCTTATTATGAGGAAGCACTTCAAAGAGGAGTACAGCTCATTGGCTTGCAGGAAGCTTTTTTTAAAGAACGATTCCGAAGGGACAATATCCATTGCTCCCAGAAGAGATCTTAAGATATTTTACGTATAGTAAGAGTCTTGGAAAAGAAGATCAAAGCCGCCTGTTTGCAAATGTTGTACAGAACAGAAGAAAATACCATAAGGTGTTTGCAAATTATGAAGAATTGATCAGAGCTTTTTTAAGAGAAGAATTGAGAAGAGGTCAGATCAATGAAGATCTGATCTTATTATACCGGTATTATTTTGAAGAATTGCTGGAAGATGAGAGATCAAGACAGGATTTAGGTAATATTATTTTTGTCAGACAGTTGATCTGTGACAATGAATTTATCCAGAAAGCGGAGATCAGTCAGAGGTGGAAGAAGAATCTGGATGTTTGTTACTTAAGAGAAGAAAAGATCTATGTAGAGATTTTTGACGAACATGCATCATTTGTGTTTTTTGACAGTGAGGAAAACAGATACATTGGATCAGTGGCTTATCAGTTAAAACCAATCTGGACGAAGGAGCAGATCCAGGCATATTGTGAGGCAGCAGACGGAACGAATGAGCATTTTGTCCTATATAAAGGTGCAGCTTTTGAAAGAAAACAACAATTAGAAGACGAAGACTTCCCAGTTGTGTTATCTGCATTAAAGAGCAGAGCACTGGATGAAGACTATGAACAGCAGTTATTTGAAAAAGTGTTGGATTATTACTGGGAACATGAGATGTCTGAAGAATTGAAACGTGCACTTTCTTATGTGGAATGGAAGAACTTAAAAGACAAAAACAGAATTCATATGATCCGCTATTTCATAGCAGGGGAATTGTATAATGAGGCTTTGAAAGGAATCGAACAATACGGATATCAGTTTTTGGATAAGCAGCAATTGTGTACGATCTGCTTATATGCACTGACAACATTAAGTACCAGACACTCAGAACTGTTGGTTGAGATGTGTGAATATGCATTCTCAAGGGGAGAGGAAAACAGTGAGATCGTTGCATATCTGCAAAGATATTTCCACGGAACCAAGGAAGAGATGCTGGCAATATTTGAAGCAGGAAACAAAGGTGGTATGTATGACCGCATTTTTGTGGAAAGTGTGTTAAAAGCCTGTATCGCAGATGGTGTGGATGGAACAGAATTTAAGGTATTTTCTACTTATATTCAGCAGGTACAGACAGATACGGCATTGATCGATGCGATGTTAGTAGAATATGTGAATTTTGCATATGAACAAGATCAGATACTTCCAGAGGAATTTTATGAACTGATCGGAAAGAAGATCGATATCGGAAAGATGGACTGGATGTATCAGCAGCTCTATCTTGATTATTATAAAGATAAAAAAGAGAATTTAAGTGACAGATGTAAAGGACGCATCGAGAAGATCAAAGATCATCAGGTGGTTCAGACGGATCATGTTCTTCCAGTGTTGTTCCAATATCTGGATGTGATAAAACTTCCAAAGTATCTTTGTGCCAGAACATTTATAGAATTTCGTGCAAAGAGTGGGCAGACAGTGATATTTCATTTTATGGATGGGACAAGTGCAGTATGGAAAGAGGAAGTGATGAAAGAGCTGCTTCCTGGATATTATGTATTCTCAGCTTCTATATTTGATCATGAATTAAATGACCATTATGTAACCATAGAAGGAGAAGAAAGAAGATATCGTGACCAGGTGGTCGTGACAGATCATTTGAAGTACTGCAAGGGAAGCCGTTTTTATGAACTAAATGAACTGATCCGGCATCAGAAGGATGAAAAACTCCAGATGATGATGGAGGAATATGCAGCAAAGACAATGATGGTGCAATTTATAAAACCAATGACAGAGGAATAAGATATGCAGACGGCAATACATTTTGAAGGAGATCTGGCATATATTTGTGTGTCAGATCAAGGAGAGATTAAGGAAGAAGAACCTGTCACTTATGGCAGATCCAGAGTGGAATTTGTCATTTCGACAGCACAGGCACAACAGGAAGGAACGATCGGAGTTGTTCTTGATGAAGCAGCGCCGCAGATCGTACAACAAGCAGAAGAACAGTGTATCCGTGCAGGAATCACAAAAGAAAGGGTAAGATTTTTTACCAAAGAAGAAGCAGCGTTGGGAGTTGTTGGATTCCGTGGAGATAATCTGTTGCGTGGAAATTCAGTGATTTTTGATTATACCAAGAAACGATTTATCTGCTATGAGATCCGCAAGACAAAAGATCGTGTTTTAGTTGACAGCAGGGATTATACGGAACAGATTAAGGATGCGGTGGCGAATGAAGAGAAAGATATCGCATTCTTACAGATCATCAAACAGGCACTGGTAAGAGGTGTGACGGCTACAGTTTATCTTTGTGGAGAGGGCTTTGAAGGAAGCTGGTTTAAACAGTCTACGAAAGCATTGTGCCTTGGAAGAAGAGTATTTATGAGCAAACATTTGTTTGCATGTGGAGCAGTATATTTATGTGAAAATGATAAACATGTTTCCAGAGATGAGGTTGTGTTTGCACAAAATGTTACGATCAGTCAGATCGGGCTGGTCGTGCATCACCATGGAAGAGATATGTTCTGTCCTTTGATCATGGATGGAAAGCCATGGAAAGAAAGCCGTGGAGAGATTGAAATTTTTGTATCAGGAGTGAATGGATTGATTTTTGAAGTCAGAAATCGTTCTGGAATCAAGAAAGCTTCGATCTGTATGTCATTAGACGGAATGAAGAAAGATCCAAATCTTGTATATAAATTAAGAATTCAGGGAGAATACATCAAAGCAGATCAGTGTAAGATCAAGATCACAGATCTTGGGTTTGGACAGATTCGCCAGGCAAGCTATCAGACGTGGCAGCAGGTCATACAGCTGGAAAGAGGTGATTATCATGAGTAAGATCGTTTTGTGTGAGACAAAACCAGCGAAAGTTCCATATAAGATCGCAAAGATTGGGAGAAGCTTTCAAAGTTATGAGGAATTTTGCTGGCTGTTAGAGCATTACTTGATATTTTTCTTGACAGAAGGTTTTGAATATCCATTAAAAAATTATTTAAAAGAGCAGCTGGATATTGTGATCAAGAGTGATGATGCGGTACAGCAAGTCAAGGAAGTGATAAATTACTATAATTACTTTACTTCAGATGAGAAAATCCAGTTTCAGCAAAAATTACGCACAACTTATCTTTATTCTGCTGCAAAGAAGCAAAAACTTCTGGCAGATATGTATTTAAAGCATCAATTGTATGTAAGAGCATTGATCGCTTACCAGAAACTTGAAACAGTTTCAGGGAAATTAAATGCTGCGGAACAGATTCAGGTACTATATCATATGGGATTATGCCAAAGCCGGATGTTTTGTTTTGAAGAGGCAAAAGAATCTTTTGCAATGGCATTAAGGATCAAAGAAGATAAACAGATACAGGAAGCGTATTTTACAGCAGCATATCTGGCAGGAGATGAGGAAGCATTTTTGGAAGCAGGAAGAAGGATTTCTTTTGATGAAGATCAATGTAAGATGATCTATCAGAACATAAAAGAAAGAGAAAAAGAAGTTTTTCAAAAAGAAGAGTTTGATAAACTTGGTAAAATAGATTATCATAGAAAGAAGGCAGACGAAAATATAACCCGCCGCCTGATTAAGACAACTTTAGGGAAGTGGAAAGATGAATACAAAGCGCAGACTATCTGATGACCTGTCGAATGATAGTGAGATCTTAAGTGAAAAACGATTTGTAAAACTTTATAAAGAAGAGTTAGAAAGCATTGAGAAACAGATCCATGATCTTAAGAAACTTGATCAGAAAGATTTTGATGTGAAACCAGAGGTAGAGGACAAAGCAAGACTTTATTATCGGACATTTGCAAGAGAATTTTATGATGTTTGTGAAGGAAGAGTCAGTGATGAAGAGTTTTTTGATCTTTGGGAACGCGAAGAAGAATTAAAGGCAGGACTCAATTCGATCAATTCTCTGGAAGGAGAACAAAAACAGTTAGAGAAGGAACTTGTGCATGCGAATGAAGATGAGACCATGATGAATGGGAAGATCAAGGCAGCACAGGAGAAGAGAAGAAATAAAAAGGCACTGTTTATTTCATTTCTTTGCATAGCAGCAGCGGTATGCGGAGTGAGTGCTGGATATTTATATCATTTTGAGATGAATGCCAAAGATTATCTGTGGCAGTTGAGTGCAGGAGCAGTGATCATATTATTGCTTCTTGTGATTTTATTTCAGTCACAGAGGAAAGCTGGTGATCAGCTGAAATTATTAGAGATGATGGTCACACACAAGAGTCATACAGGAAAGCGGTTAGAAGATGATAAAAGAGAGATTGGCAATGATCTTAAGTTTTATTATGAGAAATTTGAAAAAGTATTTTCATATATTTCACCGGAACAGTGGAAATTATTTGATTTTTGTGGTAAAGTGTCAGCCAGATTAAGATTTAGCGATGCGATCCTTGAGGCATCCAATGATCTGGAGCGATTATTAGAAAAGAACCAGTGGGATAATCCAGGAATCTGGATGTATCATCCAAAGGTTTTATATGATCTGATCAAACGAAAGGATTACCTGAATACATTGAATGATAGAAAAGATATATGCAATCAGGAATTGATCCGGCATGAGCAGATTTTAGAAGGAATCGGTGAACAAGCAGATTCTGAAACTATAGAGTAAGGAGTTTAGAGATGAAGAAAGAATTAGAAACAACGTATGATCCAGGTGCGATTGAAGAACGCCTGTATCAGAAATGGCTGGATAACAAGTATTTCCATGCAGAAGTAGATGAGACAAAACAACCATATACGATCGTGATTCCACCTCCAAATATCACAGGAAAGCTTCATATGGGACATGCGTTAGATGAGACACTTCAGGATATCCTGATCCGTTTTAAGAAGATGCAGGGATACAATGCATTATGGATACCAGGAACAGACCATGCAAGTATTGCGACAGAAGTAAAGATCATCAATGCACTGAAAGAAGAAGGAATCGAGAAGGAAGATCTTGGAAGAGAGAAGTTCTTAGAACGTGCCTGGGATTGGAAAGAAGAATATGGTGGAACGATCATCGAACAGATGAAGAAACTTGGATCTTCCTGTGACTGGGATCGTGAGAGATTCACGATGGATGAAGGATGTTCTGAAGCAGTCAAAGAAGTTTTCATTAAATTATATGAAAAAAGGTTATATTTACCGTGGATCAAGAATCATCAACTGGTGTCCGGTCTGCCAGACATCTATCTCTGATGCGGAAGTAGAATACGAAGATCAGGCAGGGCATTTCTGGCATATTAAATACCCAGTTGTTGGAAGCGAAGGTGAATATGTAGAAATCGCAACAACACGTCCAGAGACATTATTAGGAGACTCTGCAGTTGCAGTTCATCCAGATGATGAAAGATATACACATTTAGTTGGTAAGATGTTAGAATTGCCATTATGCAATCGTCAGATTCCAGTTGTAGCAGATGAATATGTAGACCGTGAGTTTGGAACAGGTGCCGTTAAGATCACACCAGCACATGATCCAAATGACTTTGAAGTTGGGAAACGCCACGATCTGCCAGAGATCAATATCTTAAATGACGATGCAACGATCAACAAGAATGGTGGTAAATACGAAGGTATGGATCGCTATGAAGCAAGGAAGGCCATTGTTGCTGACTTGGAAGAACAGGGATATTTAGTTAAGATCAAAGAACATGAACATAACGTAGGAACACATGACCGCTGCGGAACAACAGTTGAGCCTATGATCAAGCCACAGTGGTTTGTGAAGATGGAAGAACTCGCAAAACCAGCGATCGAAGCTGTGAAGAACGGAGATCTGAAATTCGTACCAGAACGTTATACAAAGACATATCTTCATTGGTTAGAGAACATCCGTGACTGGTGTATTTCCAGACAGTTATGGTGGGGACACAGAATTCCAGCATATTACTGTGATGAATGTGGAGAAGTTGTCGTAGCAAGAGAAACACCGGAAGTATGTCCTAAGTGTGGATGCAAGCATTTCACACAGGATGAAGATACATTGGATACATGGTTCAGTTCTGCATTGTGGCCTTTCTCAACACTCGGATGGCCAGAGAAGACAAAAGAATTAGATTACTTCTATCCTACAAATACACTGGTAACAGGATATGATATCATTTTCTTCTGGGTAGTCAGAATGGTATTCTCAGGATACGAACAGACAGGAAAGAGTCCATTTGACACAGTACTGATCCATGGATTAGTTCGTGATGAACAGGGACGTAAGATGAGTAAATCCCTTGGAAATGGTATCAATCCATTGGATGTCATTGCACAGTATGGTGCAGATGCCTTAAGATTTACACTGATCACAGGAAATGCCCCTGGAAATGATATGCGTTACACAGAAAAACGTGTCATTGCAAGCCGTAACTTTGCAAACAAGATCTGGAATGCATCTCGTTTCATTATGATGAACTTAGAGCAGGCTGATTTCTCTGATGTTACATTAGAAGATCTTACAAGTGCAGACAAATGGATCTTATCTAAGTTAAATACACTTGCCAAAGATGTTACAGACAACATGGAGAAATACGAACTTGGTATCGCAGTTCAGAAATTAAACGACTTCTTATGGGAAGAATTCTGTGACTGGTATATTGAGATGGTAAAACCTCGTCTGTACAATGATGAAGACCAGACAAAGGCAGCAGCACTTTGGACATTAAATACAGTTTTAACAGAAGCATTAAAACTGTTACATCCATATATGCCATTTATCACAGAAGAGATTTATTGTAATTTAACAGATGAAGAATCTATTATGTTAGCAAAATGGCCAGAGTTCAAAGAAGAATGGAACTTCAAGGCTGATGAGAAGGCTGTAGAGACGATCAAAGAAGCAGTCAGAGGAATCCGTAATGTTCGTGCAGAGATGAACGTATCACCAAAGAAGAAAGCACAGGTTTACGTGGTATCTGAAGATGCGGAAATCAGAGATATTTTTGAACAAGGGAAAGTTTTCTTTGCTACACTTGGATATGCAAGTGAAGTTATCATTCAGGACAACAAAGACGGAATCGGAGACGATGCAGTATCAAGTGTGATCGCAGGAGCTGTGATCTACATGCCATTTGCAGAATTAGTTGACATTGCAAAAGAGAAAGAACGTCTTGCAAAAGAAGAAAAACGTTTAAATGGCGAGATCAAACGTTGCGAAGGAATGCTTGGAAATGAAAGATTCGTAAGCAAAGCGCCTGAAGCGAAAGTTCAGGAAGAAAAAGACAAACTTGCCAAATATCAGCAGATGTTAGAACAGGTCAAAGAACAGATCGCAAGAATTTCATAAAGATCAGAAGTGGATGATAAAACGAGGTTTTGAAAAATGGAATTTACATTAGATTTACACACACATACAGTAGCCAGTGGACATGCGTATTCAACAGTACAGGAGATGGCAAAAGCAGCGGCAGATAAAGGATTGAAACTTCTAGGCATCACAGAACATGCACAAGGAATTCCTGGAACATGCGATGAGATTTATTTCCATAATATGCGTATTATTCCAAGAAAGATGTATGGGATCGATCTGATGTTTGGCTCTGAGATCAACATTATCGATCATGATGGAACTTTAAGTATGGAAGAGAAAATTATTGAGAAGACATTGGATATCCGAATTGCGGGAATCCATCTTCCATGTTATGAAGTTGGAACCGTCACGCAAAATACGAATGCCTATGTAAAAGCGATCGAGAATCCAATGATCGATATTATCAGTCATCCAGATGACAGCAGAATACCGATTGATTATGAAACGATTGTAGATGCGGCAAAAGAAAATCATACACTGCTAGAGATAAATAACAGTTCCTTGGATTCTTTGTCATCAAGAGTTGGAGCATGGCAGAATCTGCAGATCATGCTTCAGATGTGTGAAGAGAAGAAAGTGCCGGTAGTCGCAGGGACAGATGCGCATTTTTCAAGCGCGGTTGGCGTGTTTGATCATGTGGAAGTCTTATTACAAGAGATGAATTTCCCAGAAGAACTAGTAGTGAATCGCTCTGTAGATGTGTTAAAACAAGAAATTTTACAACATCGTGAAATCCGAAAGATCGGAAGAGATTAAAAATAGAAACATCCATCGAGAATTAAAGTTCAGATGGATGTTTTTTTACTTTATTTTTCAGATAAAATGTAATAAATAATGTCAGCACAATAATTGACAACATCAGTTTTCGCAGATAAGAAGCTATCTCCTGGAGTAAATTTTGAATAACAATTGTTTTTATCGGCACGAATGATACTCGTAGTATCCACAAATGACTTCATACTTTTATGGATCACAAGATCTTCCATAGGGAGGTAATAATAATTTTTATAATCTTTGAGGTAATGTTTCAGATGACCATTTTCCAAAGGACATGTAAGTATAGCATTCGAATGATCAAGAGTCAGAGATATGCCAGACTTTTCGTAATTGCAGCTGACAGGAATCTGTATATCAAGATTCAAATGAGCAACAAAATGATCATTTTCAATAAAATGGGATGATAAAGTGAATTCTTTATCAAGCAATGCGGGATAAGACATCAATGAATAAATTTTATGTAGACCGATAAGATCTTCGTGGTTATGTAAAAGTAGCGATTCTTTATTCTTGATCTCTCCATTCTCAAGATAATCCTGATAAATTTTGATAAGTTTTTTTCCAGAAAGTTTGTCGGTTCGTTGAATTCCTAAATATTCTTCCAGATTCTTCTGCCGGAAATTCTTTAATCCCCACAGATTTTTATAAGGTTTTAAAATCTGATAAAGATCAAGATGCTCATACCGATCAAAGGATGCATTGATCTTAAACTCCTTGATCTTTGATGTCAAAAAAGGAAGATCAAAGGTTTTGCCATTAAATGTGATCAGTGTATTATAAGGTTGGATAAATGCAAGAAAATCAGTTAAGATCTGTTTCTGAGATAGTCCGTCTTCATTAAACCATTGTGTTATATTTCCATCCATATCACAGCATCCGATCACAGTGATCGCTGAGATATCAGCACTCAATCCAGTTGTTTCGATATCAAAAAATAAAGATTGTTGTATGTTATGTTCCATAAAGATCCTTTCTGTGGACAAGAATCATATCCACAGATTTATTATATCGGCTTTTGGCCGGATTTGCAATGAATGGGAAAGCAAGGATAAAAAGAAGATAGTGTATACTGATAGAAAGTAAAATATATAAAACACTTGCTGAGATTTGACAAATAATGTAAAATAGAATCAATCATAAAAAGAAAGAGAATCTTTTGAGAACAATTAGGAAAATGGAGGTTGTCATTTGAAGAAACAGGTATTGAAAGCATTGCAATTAGATGAAAACCACGAAAGAGAATGTAAACTTGCACAAGGAGGACTCCCAGAAAGTATATGGGAAACATATTCAGCATTTGCGAATACAGAAGGAGGAAGTATTCTTCTTGGTATCAAAGAACACAGGGACTCTTTTACAATCCAAGGATTATCAGAGAAACAGATCATAAAATTATCAGAAGAATTTCTGGAGTGTTTTAAATGACAGGAATAAGATATCAAGAAATATTTTATTAAATCATCATGTTAAGATAGTAGAATATTGATGGAAAGAAATTGCTTGAGATTCAGATTCCGGCAGCAGACAGGCATGATAAACCAGTTTATGTAGGAACAGATCCGATGAAAGGAACCTATCGGAGGGATTATGAGGGAGATTTTTTATGTACGGAAGCTTCAGTAAGGGCAATGTTTGCAGATCAGAGAGATAAATCGATAGATTCTGAGGTTTTGGAAGACATGGAACTAGATGCGTTGAATATGGAGACAGTGAAGGGATATCGGGTACTTTTTGAACAGCTTCATGAAGGTCATCCATGGAACAAATTGATGAAAGATGAATTCCTGATCAAATTAAAAGCGGCTGCAAAGAATAAGAAGGGAGAGGTTTCACCAACTGTGGCAGGAATCTTGATGTTTGGTGATGCCGACCGTATTACAGATGTTTTCCCGGATTATTTCTTGGATTACAGGGAAGAATGTGACGAGAAAGGTGTACGGTGGCTGTATCGGACGCATTCGAATGAAGGAGACTGGAGTGGTAATTTATTTGACTTTTTTTATAAAGTGACAACAAGGATTGACGATGATGTCGCAGTACCGTTTGTGAATCGCAGAGAAGGAATCCGTGTGGATCGTGTGGAGGTGCATGATGCATTGAACGAGGCGGTAGCAAATGCATTGGTACATTCCAACTATTATGGAAGACGAGGAATTGTGATCATAAAGCACGGAAAAGAAATTACAATTTCAAATCCTGGGACGATCCGTATTACAAAAGAAGAATTTTATGCTGGAGGGAACAGTGATCCGCGGAATCCGAATCTGTTAAAGATGTTTGGTTTTGTTAATGTAGGAGAACGTGCAGGAAGCGGAGTAGATAAAATTATGACAGCATGGGAAGAACAACATTGGGAGAAACCAGAGTATGATATTTCATTGAGGACAGAAAGAGTTACTTTAAAATTACAGGTAGGTCAGATTGTTTATATTCCCGGAGCTGCAGATCTGAGAAAAGATATGGTAAATGAATCAATGTATGAATATGATGCCAAAGACCTTACAGACAAAGAGCTGATCATCATGGATTATATAAAGGCACATACAGAAATCAGCATGGGAAAAGCGACAGATATCTGTGGATACAAAACAAAGTCGGCGACAAGAAAGATCATAGGAAAATTGTTGGATAAAGGTTATATAAAAAAGGTTGGAAGTGGACCGAAGACCAGATATAGATTATAAAGGTCTCTAAAAGTCTCTTAAGGGTCTCCAAAGGTCTCTTAAGAGACTTTTTAGAGACCTTTATCTTTTTATATGATCGTTTGAAATGAGAACATATGTACGATTTATTTGTGAATTCTGATCCAATAGACTGGACTGTTAAGACATGATAAGGTATAATACGAAACGAATGGAAAAAGACAGAATAAGGAGAAACAAAATTGATTTCATATATAAAAGGAATACTAGAAGATATGTCACCAGGGATGGTGGTTGTGGATAATCATGGGATTGGGTACCAGATGATGGTTCCGATGAGAGGAGAATCTTTTCCTAAGATCGGACAAGAAATCAAGATCTATACCCATATGCATGTAAGAGAAGATGATGTCAGTTTATTTGGCTTTTTATCAAAAGAAGAAAAAGAAGCATTTGAACTTCTGATCGGAGTCAATGGGATCGGACCGAAGGTAGGATTGTCTGTATTATCAACGCTGTCCGTTTATGAACTTAAGATGGCAGTGATCAGTGAAGACGTCAAGACAATTTCTAAGACCCCGGGACTTGGACCTAAGGGAGCGAAGAAATTGATCTTAGAATTAAAAGATAAGTTAAGCTTTGAAGAATTAGAAGAAGATGGTGTGGGAGCAGAGATCTTTGATACATCTGTAGACAGCAGTGATTCTGTGATGATCACGATCGAAGGATTAGTAAGTCTTGGATATTCAAAAAGTGAAGCAGCGATCGCAGTTAACAAGGTAGAAGATGCGAAAGATCTCACCCCAGAAGAACTTCTTAAAAAAGCATTGAAGAATATTATGATATAGATAGAGGGTAATTATGCAAAACAGAATGATTTCCACAGAACTTGTGGAAGAAGATATCAAAATTGAAAATCATCTGCGCCCACAAATGTTAAGTGATTACATTGGACAGGAAAAAGTCAAAGAGAATTTAAAGATTTTATTGAGGCAGCCAAAAGTCGAGGAGAATCTTTAGATCATGTACTGTTTTACGGCCCCCCGGGATTAGGAAAGACAACACTTGCAGGGATCGTAGCAAATGAAATGGGTGTACATTTGAAAGTAACAAGTGGACCAGCGATCGAGAAACCAGGAGAAATCGCGGCAATTCTTAATAATCTGCAGGAAGGAGATGTCTTATTTATTGATGAGATTCACCGTTTAAATCGACAGGTAGAAGAAGTTCTGTATCCAGCAATGGAAGACTATGCCATTGATATATTAGTAGGAAAAGGACAGGCTGCGAGATCAATCCGGCTGGAACTGCCAAGATTTACATTAGTCGGGGCAACGACAAGAGCTGGAATGTTAACAGCACCGTTAAGAGATCGATTTGGAGTTGTAAACCGCTTGAATTTCTATAACAGTGAAGAGCTACAGACGATCATTGAACGGTCTGCAGAAGTCTTAGAGATTGGGATCGATCCAGAGGGTGCATTAGAGATTGCAAGAAGATCCAGAGGGACACCAAGACTTGCCAATCGTTTATTGAAACGTGTGCGAGATTTTGCACAGGTAAAATACGATGGACAGATCACATTAGAGATTGCAAGAGATGCACTGAATCATTTAGAAGTTGATACGATCGGGCTGGATCAGACAGATAGAAATTTATTAAAGACGATGATGGAGACATTTGAAGGAAGACCAGTCGGACTTGATACATTAGCAGCAGCGATCGGAGAAGATTCAGGAACGATCGAAGATGTGTATGAGCCATATCTGATCCAGAACGGATTGATTCAGAGAACACCAAGAGGAAGAGTTGTAACAAGAAGTGCATATGAGCATTTTCATTTACCAATACCAGAGGATAGATAACAGATGAGAACAAAGAACAGACCAATTGAAGTATTAGCTCCAGCTGGTTCCATGGAATGCCTAAAAGCAGCAATTCTAAATGGAGCGGATGCCGTCTATTTAGGTGGAGAGATGTTTGGAGCCAGAGCTTATGCCGGGAATTTTAATAAGGAAGAACTATTAGAAGCAATCGATTACGTACATTTGTATGGTAAAAAATTATTTCTTACAGTCAATACTCTGATGAAAGAAGAAGAACTTCCATTACTGCCGGGATTTTTAAAACCTTTTTATGAGCAAGGACTGGATGCGGTGATTGTACAGGATTTGGGAGCTGTATCCGTGATCCGAAAACACTTTCCGAAACTTGAGATTCATGCGAGCACCCAGATGACGATCACAGGGGTTCATGGAGCAAGGATCGCAAAGAAAATGGGTGCAAAACGAGTTGTTCCAGCAAGGGAATTATCTTTGGAAGAGATTCAGGAGATTAAGGATGATACAGGACTTGACATGGAATGTTTTGTTCACGGAGCATTATGCTACTGCTATTCAGGACAGTGTTTTATGAGTAGTATGTTAGGTGGAAGAAGTGGGAATCGTGGGCGATGTGCAGGAACATGCCGTCTGCCATTTTATCTTGACGGGACAAAGAATACAAAGAATGCGTATCCATTAAGTTTGAAAGATTTATGTACCATTGAACATTTACCAGAGATTTTAGATCATGGAGTGGATTCCTTAAAGATTGAAGGACGCATGAAAGGTCCAAGATATGTCGGGGAAGTCACAAGAATCTACCGCAAATACGTAGATCTTTATCTTTCAGAAAAAGCCATATAAAGTAGAATCCGAGGATATGAAGATCTTGATGGAAGTATTTAACCGTGGGGGATTTACTGGCGGATATTATAAAGAATATCATGGAAAAGATATGATGAGTATGAAACGGCCAGATCATCAGGGGTTATATGTTGGGAAGATCAGCAAACTTATGAAAGGTAAGATTTCTTTTACGGCCCAAGAAGATATCCACAAAGGAGATGCTTTGCAGATCCGTATCAATTCGGAAGAAAAAGTAGAACTTACCAGTCCCTCTGAATTTAAAGCAGGCAGCAAGGTTGTTTTAAATGGACAGAAAATGAAGAAACTTCATGAAGGCATGGAAATCAAAAGAACCTTGAATCATCCAATGATCGAACGGATTGATGAAGGATTAAAGCAGAAAAAGAAGAAAATCTTAAGGGAAAAATCATAATTCAGAAAGATCAGTGTGCTAAACTCATTCTCAAAGACGGAGAAGATTACGTAGAAGTAATTGGTCCAGTGATCGAAGAAGCGCAGAAAAATGGTGCCATGCCAGCAGATATTGAGAAGCTTCTTAAGAAAACAGGACAGACCCACTATACATTTGAAGAATTAGAAGTTGATCTTGGAGAGAACTTGTTCGTACCAGGTTCTGTGCTCAAGAAACTAAGAAAAGAAGCATTTGCACAGATGGATCAGACAAAGATTTTAAAATACAGAAGAACTTACGAAGATCCAGTCAAAGAAAATGATGTAGCAAGCAGTCAGGAACAGGAAGACAGCAAGATACAGATTGCAGTTTCTATGGAGAACCTTGAGTATCTGGATATTGTAACAGAAGACAGGGAAGTAATGAAGATCTATCTTTCATGGATGGAACTCAAACAGCAGGAGGATCCACAATCTATCCTGAATAAAATAAAGACTGCAGGAAAAACAGTGTTATCTGATGCTTCCACAGATTGCAAGAAAAACGTCAGATGGAAGAATTAAAGGCAAAGAAAAGATCTTATAATTTACAAAATGAAAATTGATGGGGCTGCTCGTACGCAATTTAGAAGAATTTTTCATGGTTGATCGAAGAAGGATACCAAAAGGAAA
>ENA-OQET01000382-OQET01000382.1-human-gut-metagenome-genome-assembly--contig:-NODE-382-length-24058-cov-4.129205_pt1 | contig 24058 bp, 20 predicted proteins | sample MGYA00242800_ERZ504645 | MGnify/ENA primary metagenome ERZ504645 (study PRJEB26092, sample SAMD00036308) | human gut metagenome | host: Homo sapiens | study: EMG produced TPA metagenomics assembly of... | reverse complement strand
CTGGACGATGAGGCAGACGGCATCTATATGCAGGACATTATGAGAGGAGGCATCCGCAGCGATGACCCACGCATACCAAGAAATCTATCTGAGTAATGCGCAGGCAGCTTTGGGGGATGCGTTCGACTATGGCGTTCGCGTCTGCGGCGTACCGGGAGAAAATTTTTATAAAGCTGTTCACCGTAAGTTCGGTAAGCAAGCATATGGAAAACGGAGAACCCGCGTATCTGGCAGGGAAGAGCGGCATTGAACTGGCTGCGCAGATCCTTGCGGAGACGACCGGGATGACAGAACAGCCGGAACAGCCGGAACGGTATGCGCGTTCCTGCGAATATTGGATCGGGTGGGCGGTTGCGTATTATCAGTGGTACTCCGGGCGAAAGTACAGCGAGATTTTCGAGGTGCTTTCCTTTGCGGAACTGGAAAAAACTGTATTATACCCTGCACGAAGCGGACGTCAGCAAATTTGCCGAGATTGCGGATGCCCGCATCCGGGAGCACTTTGCGGAAACAAACCTGAAACGTATCCGCACGGCCTACGGCTGTTCGCAAGCCGAGCTGGCGAAAAAAAGCCGGCGTCGGTTTGCGCTCCATCCAGCTGTACGAACAGCGGCAAAAGGACATCAACAAGGCAAGCGCGGAGAGTTTGTATAAGATTTCCAAAGTGCTTGGCTGCACGATGGAGGACTTGCTGGAAAGATAAAAACACGGACTTTTATCCGGTGGGCGCGGATGAAAGTCCGTGTTTTTGTGCGGGCGCGGTAACGGTTTACACGTTTATAGAATGAACGGGTAAACCGTTATATTTTTAAAATAACATCCTATGTTATTGACATTTCCCCGCGTTCAGTGTAATATAAAAGTGTATTCTTACAATACACAAAGTCGAATCAGGTTCGATACACCTGTATGATGCGCCGACTTGCCTTAGCCTTTGCCAATGGTTTTTCGCATCATGGACCCACATATGAGTAATCCTTTTGAAAGTGTGTGGAAACGTATCTGAATGTAGCCGGACATACTGATAAAATGCCGGAGAGATGATTCCTCTAAAAAGAATCCGACAGAGCCTTACCTGCCGTAGAAGAAGAAAGCAAGGCTGCACACATAAGCAGTAAAAAAGTGTCGGAGAGAAATCTCCAAAGCGGTCACACATAAGACCTTAAAAAGTGTATTCGCCGAGTGCCGCGCCCCGTGCGGGCGGACAGGAGGCGGCCTAGCTTCAACAAGAAATACAGATAAAGGGGGGCGGTTGTGTCTGGGCAGAAAGAACAAGAAATATTATAAAGACCTGCACCAACAGGCGTATGACCGCCTTACCGGGATGCAGGCCTTTGGCGAAAGCAAAAAAGAGGCTGTGAAAAACGGTACGGACGGGCAGAAAATATTTTCTTTCAATACTTATCAATCGTACTGGAAACACACAAAATATTTTCTTTCTTATATTAAAGAAAAGCACCCGGAATGTACGACGCTGAAGAGCGCAAAAAAGTATGTGAACGAGTGGCTGCAGGCGCGCGCCGACCAAGGGCTGTCCGCATGGACGGTGCAGTTGGAAGCCAAAGCACTGGGCAAACTGTACGGCATAAACCCGGAAGATGAAAACTACTTTAATCCGCCGAAGCGAAACCGCGAGGACATCAAGCGCAGCAGGGGAGACCGTGTGCGGGATAAACATTTCTCGGTTACGAACAACGATGAACTGATTAAATTCTGCAAAGGCACAGGGCTGCGCCGCAGCGAACTGGGGATGCTCAAGGGCGGAGACCTTGTTACAAAAGAAGAAATCGAGCGGGAAATTGCTGCGATCGAATCCGTACCGGTACAGGAAAGAACGCCCGCAGAAGAAAAGCGGCTTGGTGTTCTGCAAGATACCCGCCTGTTTGACTGCCGTTATTATATCCACGTCCGAAACGGCAAGGGCGGCCGGGAGCGAGTAAGTCCCATTGTCGGGAAAAATGCGGCGCAGATCGTCGAGCGCATCCGAAATACGCCGAACGGCGAGAAGGTCTGGCAGCACATCCACCAGAGCGCCGACATCCACGGATACCGCGCCGAATATGCAACCGACATCTACCGCGCCCATGCAAGGCCCATCGAAGAAATTCCATATGACAGAGTCAACAAGGGAACGGGGCGTAAATTTCAGAGTGATGTCTACACCTGTCGAAAAGATGAATCAGGGAAAAAGCTGGACAAGAAAGCCATGCTGATCTGCAGCAAAGCGCTGGGGCATAACCGCATTGAAGTCGTGGCAAACAATTATATCCGAGGTCTGTAAAAATGCCGGAGTTTAAGAAAAAGACTGCACTGGGTCTGCGGGATCTGCCGGAGAATGGGAAGGAATGTACGCACGTGCTGCTGACCCACAGTGAGTATGATAGTTTGCTGGCGAAGGTGGCCTGCGCGGAAAGAGATGCCCGCGCGGTCTATACAGCGGCATCTCAAAAGATTGCACAAGCCGAAAGAAATTCGGCGCAGGCAAAAGAAGCTGCTTCCGCAGAAGTGGATGCGGTACAGAAAGACTTGGAAGAAGCCTGCCGTAAAATAGAGTATCTGAACGGCTTAAATAAAAACCTGCTGCGCATCGCGCGGGAGCGCGCCAACGCAGACAGAAAGCTCCGCCCCAAGAAAACGCATACAGGATATGTGGTACTTACCTCATCAGAAAAAGAGTACCGCTATAAAATCATGCGAAAAGAAACCGCTGTGGCAGGGCTGTGGGAGACCGCGCTGCAAAGCCCGTATTCCGTTGATTTTACAGAGGAACAGGCAAGAGCGCTGACGGAAGAACTGGTGCAGCCGAACGAAAACGGTGAAACGATTGTCGGGCGCATTGGCATTGATACCTATTATCATGGCAGCTATGAGGACTTGCTGCACGACCAGAGGCGCAGCGCCCGGCAGGAGGAAAGCAGGAACATCATGCTGAAACTGAGACTGCGCGCTAACTATAAAACCGGTTACTGGGAAGTGATCTTCCTGCACACAAGTCCGCTGGGACTTGTGCCTGGGGATATGCGGGCTCGAGGATAAAAAGAAAACAGCAGGAACTGTCCGGACAGTTCCTGCTGTTTTTATAGGGTCGGCCTGTGGGGTAGGTCGTCCCAAAGCCCCTTGGGCGGTTCCGTCAATACCGGAAATCCATCGGGTTGGAGATACGGGACCCAGACAGATTATTGGTAGAGGATCTCGCCGGTAGGCGTGAAGAAGTCATTGGTAGGTTCGGCGCTGTGGTTGTAGATGTATCCATTCCGGCGTTTTATACCGAAACGCAGAAAGCGAAACATTAGGCTTTTTCATCAAAATTAGAATTGTTTCTCATCGCGCAGCGTTGTTTCTGTAACAAATAAAATCTTTTACAATATTTCTAAAACTTATTTTTGCGCATATCCAAATTTGTTCTTCGTTTATTGACAACGATTTTCCTCTTCGCTATAATCAAATCAAATACAAGAAAAACCCGCGCAGCAATGATTTTGTTTCTGAAACATGGCAAAGGAGATTTCTATGACAGTCCGGGAAATTGCTCGCCAAGCTGGTGTTTCAGCCGCTACAGTATCCCGCTATTTCACGGGCACTGAAAAGGTAAGTGAAGATGTCCGTTGCAAGATTCAAAGTGTTCTTGGCGATGACGTTTCGTCTGGCAAGCGTTCACGGCATAAAAACAGGCTAATGGTCATGATTGTTCCGCACATGCGTTTGGCTTTTTACCAGGAACTTATGAAAAGATTCATGGAAAAAGTTTCTCCTTACGGAATTCAGCTCATCTTTCTCCCAATTTTCAATTCTGATGCTGCGCAGGTACGTGCGCTCCTAAAACGTCTGCGTCCGGACGGTTTGGTAATTTTGGAAGAGCCTGTCACCGTCCCCATTCTTGACATTGCGTATGAAATGAAAATTCCTGTCGTTGTATGTGGAGAGACGCTGAGCAATATTCGCAGTGCTGTCATTATCCATGTAAATGACATAAGCGCCGCATACGATGGCACCAAATACCTACTTTCTCTCGGGCATCGAGAAATCATGTTTTTCTCCAATCATGCCAAAGGCGTCAATGCAAGTTATCAGCGCATAAGTGGCTGTTCAAAAGCCATGGCGGAAGCTGGCTTGCATTTTGACGAGCCTTATATCCGCTATGGTGAGCTCACTTTTGAAAACGGGTATCGCTTTGCACAGGAAAGTATAAAAGGGGAAATCCCCTTTAGCGCCATTTTCTGTTTTAGTGACGAAATGGCCAAAGGCGCCATTTGCGGCTTACATGATCTTGGGATCAAAGTACCGGAGGATATTTCCGTTTTAGGATTTGATGATCTGCCTTTCACAGAAGAAATGCGGCCCCAACTTACCACCATCCATCAACCGCTTGATGATTTCGTCAGAAGCACGATCAATATTTTCTTTAACGATGATTTTTCCATGTGCGGAAAAGAACTTATTATGAAATACTCTATTATCAAACGTGACAGTTGTTCCACTAAAAAAGGAGGTCTGCACACCAATGAAAGAGAATAAAATTTCCAGCCTTATTGCGCATCTGTTTCAGGGAGTGTTTTTGCTGATCACCGCAGTACTTTGCGTAGGGCCTTTCGTTTGGGTCATCTTCTCTTCCTTCAAATCCAATAAAGAGATTTTAAATTCCGCCTTTGCACTTCCAAACGCCTGGAATTTTGACGGGTACCGCCGAGCGCTGGAAATGTCCCCGATTTTCCTCTTCTTCGGCAACAGCGTTTTTATTTCCATCACAAATACGATTATCAGCGTTTTAGTTGTTGCCATGGCCGCCTATGCAATCGCTCGGTTTAATTTCAGAGGGAAAACACTTTTTACTCTTTCGCTTTCCTCTTCCCTGTTGGTTCCCATCTCGGCGCTGCTGATGCCGATTTATCTTATCATGTCAAGAATCGGCCTGTTGGACAGCAAAGCCAGTTTGATCCTTGTATATGCTGCACTCGGTTTGCCGACCTCCCTTTTCATTCTGCGTGGGACCTTTCTGGCAATTCCAAGAGAAATTGAAGAGGCAGCTGCAATTGATGGTTCTGGACAACTGCGCACCTTTTTTCAAATTGTGATGCCTATGGCAAAATCCGGACTGGCTACCGCTGCCACTTTACATTTTCTTACAAGCTGGAATGAATTCATGTTTGCTCTCGTCATGACAAAAAGTGAACGTGTTCGTACGCTTCCCCTTGCCTTAAACTACTTCTCTTCGCAGTTTTCGTTCGACTATACTGCTATGTTTGCCGCTATTACGATGGCTGTTTTGCCTAGTATTCTGGTCTATGTACTTTTACAGGAACAAGTTACCGGCAGTTTGGTTGCTGGCTCTGTAAAAGGGTAATTGAAATTGTACTAAATGTGATCACATTAATTATATGTACGAATTTTAGCTGAACTAGAAAAGACATTTTCTGGTCAGCGTCCAAATTTCAACAAGGAGTTTAGAACATGAAAAAGATCACAAGAATCCTTTCTTCCGTCATGGCCATTTCCATGCTATCCATGCCGCTTGCTGCATGCTCGTCCTCTGAATCTGCCTCTCCTGCTTCTCCCGCCGAGTCGCAAAGTTCCGCTGCCTCTTCTGGTGTAATAGAGATTTCTTTCCCCACTTTCATGTGTGGCACTGCTTCGCAAACGGAATGGTGCGCACAGCGCGTAGAAGCGTTCAACACCGAATATGAAGGGAAATACAAGGTTATTGTAGAAGAAATCCCCGGTGACCAGAATTATATCGATAAACTGAAAGTCCTGTACAGCGCTGACGACCTACCGGACGTTATCGTTACAGGTGGCTACAACCTTATCGACATGATGAAGGATAAGCTGGTTGACCTCACGCCGTATCTCGATGAAGATACCGAATGGAAAGGCCAACTCAGTTCCGTTGGCGTAAATGTCAACTCTCGTGACGGCCAGCTGTATGCCATTCCTTACATCCGCCAGGTTATTGGCTACTATTATAACAAAGATCTGTTTGCACAGGCTGGCATTGAAGCACCTCCTGAGACTTGGGAGGAATTTGAGGCGGACTGCGACAAACTGTTAGCGGCCGGGATCACACCGATTTCCATGGATACCGCAGACAGCGGTTGGTGTACCAGCCTGTTGATGGGTGCCATGATCGGACAGACCGATACCGGTGAGAAGTTCATGAACACCAACCAGCCTGACAGTTTTGTTAATGACGATGTAATCCAGGCAGCCGCCAGAATCCAGAAGATGTTCCAGAATTATACCACAACAGACGCTATTGGCGGCGAGTACGGCGCAGCTGCCAACAACTTCTTTAACGAAAAAACTGCTATTATTGCAAACGGCCCCTGGATGGTTTCCAAGTTCTATGACACCAGTATTGTATCGGATGATTTTGCAGACAAAATTGCTGCTGCTGCCTATCCTGGAAATGTAATGTATAACAGCGGACAGGTTGGTTGGAGTATTGCAAGCAAAACGCCAGAAAAGATCGAAGCTTCGCTTGCTTTTGTAAAATTCATGACCAGCGAAGAAAGCCAGAAGATGGATCTTGAAATGTGCAGCGTTGTTCCCGATCGTTCCATTGAGGGCGCAGATGTTTATCCTCTGGTCAACGATACCATTGCACTTGCCGATAAGGCTTCCCACTCGATCAATGACTACCAGAGTCTGTGGCAGGCATCTGTTGTTGATGAAGTCAGCGTACAGTACCCGCTTCTCGCATATGGCTCTATTTCTCCGGAAGAATTCGCCGAAGCCCTGACGAGTGCAATTTCCTGACGTTTTCTGTCCATTGAAACATGCAAATCCAGTAAAAGCCGAGGCCCCTAAAGCCTCGGCCCCCTATAAAGGAAGTGTGGCAATGAAACCTAAAAAATCCACATTGGCAATCTTTTTGTTGCCTGCAATTGTTCTATTTCTTCTGATTTATCTACTTCCCTTACTTCTTGTTGTCTGCACCTCCTTCTTCAACTGGAAAATCGGAAGTCCGATTTTTTTCTCTGGTTTAGAGAATTATCTCAAAGCTGTGCAGGATAAGAATGTTCATGCAGCCGTTGGCCACACGCTGATTTGGGTACTTTTGCAATCGACTGTTCATGTGTTTCTAGGGACGCTTCTTGCCTTTATTTTGGCAAAGCAATTCCGTGGTTGGAAAGTTTTCAGGACGGTCTGCATGTTACCTAACGTTATTTCCACCGCAGCTTTAGCAATGATACTTCTAAATGTATTTAAGACAGACAGTGGATTGCTTAACGGCATCATCAGCCTGATCACCGGGAATAAGTTTGAATGGAACTGGTACTTCAACAGTAAAACCGCTATTCCTTCCGTCACCTTGGGATGGCTACTTTATCCCGGCCTGATAACAATTTTGATGCTGGCTGCCATCAATTCTATCCCTATGGATCTTTTGGATGCCGCTAAGATTGATGGCGCTTCCGCCTCACAAATCAATTTGATGATCATTCTGCCCATGGTGCGAAACTCGCTTGGAACCTGTGTAATTATTGCTGCCACAAGTATGTTAAAAGAATTTGAGCTTATCTATTTAACTACCGGCGGCGGCCCTGGCAATATGACGTTGAATCTTCCGCTATACATATACAAAGTTGCATTTAAGGAAAATAACTACAGTTACAGTAACGCACTGAGTACCATGCTTATCCTGTTTGGAATTATCATCGTATTTGCAATCAATCGCATGTTCCGAATGGACGAATCGGATTACTAATATCCAGAAAGGGTTATCACAATGAAATTGACTGTTATCGGTGGCGGCGGTGTGCGTTCTTTGATGTTGGCAAAAAGCCTTGCCCAGAACGCCAAGGAATACAATATCACGCACATTGTTTTCATGGACAACAATGTGCAAAAGCTGAATATATTTGGTGCTTTGGCCCGTGAGGTTGCAATTCGCATTATGCCGAGTCTCGACTTCACCCTGACGACCAATCCTGTTGAAGCAATCCAGAGCGCCGATTACATCATCACAACGATCCGTGCTGGGGAAGATGATATGCGTATCCGTGATGAGCGCATTGCCCTGGCCCACAATGTACTTGGGCAGGAAACGACAGGTGCCGCCGGTTTTTCCTTTGCCATGCGAAGTGTTCCAGCTCTTGCAGAATATTGCGAACTGGTACGCAAGTACGCCAACCCAAATGCAAAAGTGTTCAACTTTACCAACCCCGCCGGTGTGGTCTCGCAGACATTGCGGGATATGGGCTATGACTTTACCTTCGGCATCTGTGATGCTCCAACCGGGATGCTGAGAAGCTTTGCACATCTGTATGGGATTGCTCCGGAAACTGTGACCGCCACCTGCTATGGCCTGAATCACCTTTCCTTTTTCAACAGTATTCAGTTTTCCGGAAAAGAAATGCTCCCTACCCTGATCAATGATGACAGGATCTACGCGACAACCGATATGCGGTTCTTTTCTAAGGAATTAACCAAAAAGATGGGCTGCATTTTAAACGAGTACCTGTACTATTTCTTTTACCGTGAAAAGGCTGTGCAGAACATCCTGGATGCCCATGTCACAAGAGGTGAAGTCATCCGCGATGTAAATAAACACATGATTGAGGAACTTTCTCATCTTGATCCTGTCAAGGATTTTGATAAGTGTCTGGAAGTTTATGTGAAATGGCAGGGGCAACGCTCTGCCATGTACATGAAAAACGAAACTGGCATCCGCAGGCCGGACCCGTTCACATTCGATCTTACCAGCCATGACGACGGCGGGTACGCCGGAGTTGCTTTGAAGTACATCAAGGCACAGCAGACCGGGAAACCTGTTGAGATGATTTTCTGTGTTCCGAACAACGGTGCAATTCCCGGCTTACTGGATTCTGATGTTGTTGAAATCAGCTGCACTATTCAGCCTGACGGCACCTATTTGCCGCACGCGATCCAAAATCCGGGCGAGATTCCCATGGAAATCATTCGGCGCGTAAAATTGTATGAAAGGTACGCTTCCCGTGCCATCCGAAACCGCAGCCGAGATGACGCTATCACCTGCCTGATGGTGCATCCCCTAGTCAATTCTTATTCCTTGGCTGAAACTCTAGTGGACGAGTACCTCAAGCTGAATCAAGAATACATCAAGGAGTGGAGTTAATGCGGTATGTAGCTGGTGCCGGAGTCGTAAACTGTGATATCCTGTACAGTGGAATTACCCGACTCCCCTCAGAGGGCGAGGAAATCTTTTCTACCGGCTTTGACTTACAGCTTGGCGGTGGTATTCCCGGCATTATGGTCAACCTTGCAAGGTTGGGCGTGCCAGTCAAATTTTCCACCTACTTGGGAAATGATTTCTTTTCGCAATTTGTAAAAATCAATTGGAACAGTTCGGCGTACATTATGTCAACCTGTATAGCGGAACAGGTATGCCGGTAAATGTAACCAGCGTAGTGATCACCCCAAAAGACCGGACTTTTATTTCTCACCGTGATGATTTTGGCTACAACGATACCATGAAGCAACAGCTTTTCGAGCAGCTGCGAGGGGCCTCAATCATCCGCATGAGCAACCATTTATATGAGGTTTACAGCCGCATCAAACAAGAAAATCCAGATACGATTTTTGTTATGGATACCGGCTGGGATGACACTATGTCTTTGGATAGTTACGCCAAATATCTGGAGCTGGCCGATTATTATACCCCTAACAAAAAGGAAGCTTTAAAATTGACCCAAACAGGCAACGTAGAAGATGCCGCGCGGATTCTCTCCCGCTATTTTGAAACAACGATTATCAAACTTGGCCCGGATGGATGCCTTTTGCGAGAAAACGGCCAAAATGAAATTTTCCCCGCAACTTCCGGCATCGACCCCATTGATGCAACAGGTGCTGGCGATGCTTTTAATGCCGGTTTCATTTACGGACTATACCATAATTACGACATCCGCACCTGTATTGCAATGGGAAACCGTATGGGTGGTGCTTGTGTCAGCAAAGTGGGGTGTTTGTCTGGCTATTTGACCGAGGAGCAGCTTCTTCGTGAATTTCAGGCAAGCAATTCTTCTTGCTAAAGTAAATCGGCTGACTACTCAAATTCACGCCCTATAAATTACAGCCCTTACACATGGAAAAGCAATTGCTATGTGTAAGGGCTATTTTGATATCTTATTACATCAAAAGCGTGTCTTTTTTCTCAACTTAAAAATATTTTCTATTCAATCGTCACACTATATTTCACATTTCCATTCATCGGAGAAGAAAGCATGAAAAAGATCACTGTAAATATACTGCGACAACAGACAGCTGTCTTTCCTGTTCTTTGAGATATTATGTCATGATGACATAATATCATGTTTTATTTGACTGTTTTTTGAGTTTCTTATACTGTCTGTACCAAAAGTAAGGTTGTCTCATAAAGTATCAAAACTCATTGACAAAGAGCTGGGTCCCGTTGTATAATGTTATATCAAATCAAAGGAACGTCAGGAGTGATACTGTATGTCCGTGTACGGCTACTGCCGCATTTCCACACCGCAGCAAAATATCGAACGTCAGGTGCGCAACATTACCGCCGCCTACCCTGCGGCGCATATTGTGCGGGAGGTCTACACCGGCACGGCCTGCCAGGGACGGCGGGAGCTGGACAAGCTGCTGCGCACCGTGCAGCCGGGGGATACCATCGTGTTTGACAGTGTCTCCCGCATGAGCCGCAGTTCCGACGAGGGGTGTGCCCTGTATGAAGAACTGTACGGTCGCGGCGTGAACCTCTGCTTTTTGAAAGAGCCGCACATCAACACGGACACCTACAAGCAGGCTCTGCAGCGGCAGATCAACTCCTCGCCTGAAACCGGCAGCGTCGCAACAGACCGTTTTGTTTCCGGTATTATGGACGCATTAAATTGCTACACTTCCGACCTTGCCAAAGAACAGATTCGTCTTGCCTTTGCCCAGGCTCAGAAAGAGGTGGACGACCTGCACCAGCGCACCCGCGAGGGGATCATGACGGCGCGCCTGAATGGGAAACAAATCGGCCAGATGGCAGGGCGCAAACTTACAATAAAAAAATCCGCCCCCTGTAAGGAGCAGATCAAAAAATACAGCCGTGATTTCGATGGAACTCTCACTGATGGGGACTGCATCAAGCTGATTGGCATCGCACGGAATACGTATTACAAGTATAAGCGGGAGCTGCGAGAAGAACTCACTCGGAATATGAAATCCTTAAATAGTCCAAATACGCTTTGAACCGATTTTGTAAGGCAGATATTCATTTATTTCACCTCCAACAATCCCCACTGGCCATACCCGCCGTGTGGATCTATTCAGAGTGCAGCGGCACCATAGTATCAAAACTATAGGTAGGTTCCACCTGCCACACATCTGCGGATTTCTCCGCCGCAGGTACTTCCGTTGCGGCGGGGGTAATTTCCCGAAGAGATATTATGACATGATGTCATAATATCTCCGAAAAAATGCAAGAAAAGTTTCTGCTTTTTCAAAAAGTCGTTTGAAAAAGTTGCGTGTTTGCAGAAAAAGTCGCTTGAAAAAGTTGCGATTTTCTGCTATACTGCAAGCAAATCACAAGGGGGAACCACTATGCTGCGCCGAAAAATCGAGAAAACGCTTCTGGATTGGAAGAACACGCCCAATCACAAGCCGCTTATTCTGAAAGGCTGCCGCCAGTGCGGCAAGACATACTCTGTGCTGGAATTTGCCAAAAAGAATTATGCACACACTGTCTATCTGAATTTTTTCGAAAATCCGCAGTTTGTTTCAGTGTTCTCCGGCTCATTGGAAGTGAACAACATTACAATGCTTTTGTCTGCCCTGCTGGGGCAGGATGCCGTCTTTGAGCCTGGAAAGACCCTTCTTGTACTGGACGAAATTCAAGATTGCCCCGACGCGCGTACAGCTTTGAAGTTTTTCAAATTGGACGGCCGCTATGATGTGATTGGTACGGGCAGCTTGTTAGGCGTCAAGGGGTACGGCAGCAAGGAACCGAAGTCAATCCCTGTCGGATACGAGACCGTGCTCGACATGAGCCCTTTGGATTTTGAGGAATTTCTCTGGGCCAACGGCATTACAGAGCAGGTCATCGCCTTTCTGCTCCAATGCCTGCAAAACGGCACGCCCGTTCCTGATGCACTGCACCAGCGTATGCGGGAACTTTTGCTGCAATATACCGTTGTAGGCGGTATGCCGGATGCCGTGCAAACTTTTGTAAATACAAAGCGCATGGACGATGTTTTGCAGATTCAGCGTGATATTGTGCGCTCTTATGAAGATGACATGGTAAAATACGCCGACCGAAAGGATAAGGCCGTTATCCGGGAATGCTTTCAGTCTATCCCCAAGCAAGCTGAGCAAGGAAAACGAAAAAATTTCAGTATTCCGTCGTGAAAAAAGGCGCTACCGCTTCCAGGTTTGCGGGCAGCCTGCAATGGATCGAGGATGCAGGCATTATTACCCGTTGCTACAACCTTTCCATCACGGAACTTCCGTTGGACGGAAATGCAGACCAGGATGTTTTCAAGGTTTACATGAAGGACACCGGACTTTTCGTCTCGATGCTGGAGGACGGCACGCAGTTTGACATTTTACAGGGAAATCTTTTGGGCTACAAAGGCGCCATCTTTGAGGGGTTGGTTGCCGACATCTTCTCTAAAATGGGCCGCAAGCTCTATTATTTCCATAAAGATTCCGGTCTGGAGGTTGACTTTATTATCCGCTTCCACGGAGAATGCACCCTTGTCGAGGTAAAAGCTGTTTCCGGCAATACCAAGAGCTCCAAGACCATTCTGCGCCATCCCGAGAAATACCACGTATATCATCTGATAAAGCTTGGTGACTACAACGTGGGCCGCGAGGAACAAATCCTGACGCTGCCCCTGTACATGGCATTTTTACTGACGGATATATAGTAAACGGGGGAGATATTATGACATGATGTCATAATATCTCCCCCGCGTTTTATAATTTAATATGCTGCACCGTATTTTCCGTTTTCCAGCTCCAGCAAAAACTTATACAGCGGTACGGCCTCGATGGTCACGCCGTCCTCGATGATGGTTTTTTCCTCCTCGTAGGTCACGATGACGAACCGCGTGGCCGCTTTTTCGTTCTGCGCCAGCTTTTTCAGGTTGCCGACCTCGCGTTCGCGGGCATCCCCGGCAATGGAATAGGCTGCCTGCACGGCCAGGCCGACCGATGGCAGATAAAAATCAATATCAATGCCGGTCTTGGCGGATTTCAGGTAATACACCTCGTCCGGATACGCGCGCACCAGCGCAAGCGCCGCCATATTTTCCAGCTGCACCGACTCTTTCCTGTCAAGGAACAGGCTTACAATGCCGTTGTCGGAGAAATAAAACTTCGGGTAGCTCTCCTTCTCGACAAGGTTTGCATAGTAGTTCTGCAGATGGAACAGCAGATAGGCATCCTCCGCATAGCGGATGTAGTCGGCAATCGTCTCCTTGGCCAGCGATACATTGACGGCGCGCAGGGTCTTTTGCAGTTTGGAATAGGAAATCTCACTGCGGACGGACTCCGCTATTTTTTTTATCAAGATTTTTACCGCATAGTCGTTGCGGATGCTGTTCCGCGTGATGATGTCGCCCAGCAGCACTTTCTGGTAAACGCCGGAAATATACTCCCGTTTTGCCTTGTACAACAGCGATTCCGGCAGGCCTCCGTATTGCAGATACTGCGCGCAGGCGGCGCGGATTTTCCCGTTTGTTTTGGTGCCCAGCAGTGCCGGTTCATCGTGGGGAACCTCGCAGGCGGTCAGGTACTCGCCGAAGGCATAGGGCGTAATATGCTTGGCAAAAAAGCGTCCGCCCAGCGTGGTTTCTATCTCTCGGCTCAGCATTTTGGCGTTGCTGCCCGTGATGTAGATATGCTCTTTTGCATCACCCATACGGCGGGCAAATTTTTCCCAACCGGTGATATTCTGCACCTCATCCAGAAAGAAATAGCCCTTTTTATCGCTGAGCTCGCTCTGCACCGACAGAATGTCGTTGAAGTCTGCAACGGTGAACTCGGAAAGGCGCTCGTCCTCAAAGTTGATGTAGATGATTTGCTCCCAGTCCACACCGGACGCCACCAGATCCAGCACGATTTTATACAGCAGCGTGGATTTTCCCGCGCGGCGCAGCCCTACCAGCACATAATTTCCGTTTTCCTCAAATTCGTAGTCGCGCGGCACGATTTGGAAATTTCGGATAAATTCGTGTTGATCATAGATGACAGATTTTAAAAGTGCATGATTCATGGTTGCCACTCCTGCCTTATTTTTGTCAAGTATAGTATAGCACGCATTATATTTTTTGTCGAGTATACTTTACGATATTGTCTTGTTTATGTCAAATATATTCTGCAATATAATTTTCTTTTTTAAAATAAAACGTCTTGCAATTCTATTTTCTTATGGTATAATAAAGTTAAATCATTAAAGTTATAACCTTATGGATAACACCTTTTCTCGGATTAGGAGGTTTTTATGGTAAAACTCGACTATGCGCGGCTGAAAAATATACGCCTTGAGCAGGACATCACCCAAAAGGAGCTTGCCACTGCCACCGGTGTAAACCTTTCCACCATCAAGCAGATCGAAACCGGCCGCAGCGCAACCGACCTCGAAAACATCGAGAAGCTATGTGCCTATCTGGAAGTCGACATCAACGAAATCTACCACCCGGACTACCACGATACCAAGGTGCTCTGCATGCTCAACAACAAGGGCGGCTGCGGCAAGACCAGCCTTTGCAGCGGCATTGCCACCTCGATGGCCGAGCTGGGGCTGCGCATCCTCGTCATCGACGGCGACGGGCAGCGCAACCTGTCCAGCAGCTTCGACATGCCCCGCAGCGAGAAGAACTTCGGCGCGGCGGTGCTGGCGGAGCAGGACTTGAACGGCTACATACAGCCCACCAAATTTGAGAATATCGACATCATCGTGGCCGATGTTTCGATGGGTACGCTGGACATGGCGCTGTTTACCAAGATCAGCCGCGAGAACATCGTGCGCAGCATCCTGCGCCCCGTTGTCGAGCGCGGGTATTACGATTACATCCTCATCGACACGAACCCGAATCTGTCACTGCTGAACTTCAACATCGTGAACGCCTCCAACTATGTGCTGATCCCCGCCCAGCCCGCCAGCTTTGATCTGGACGGCCTGGCCGTGGTGCTGCAGTTTGTCGAGGGTATCAAACCGTACAACCCGACCTTGCAGGTGGGCGGCATCATCATCAACCGTTACGATGCCCGCAACCGCCTGATCACCGAGGCGGCCATGGACCAGCTGCGGGAAAGCTACAGCGCCCTTCTGTTTGAGCAGATCATCCGGGTGGACAGCCGCCTGCAGAACGCCCAGTGGGAGAACCGCCCCGTGCTGGACTACGCGGGCAGTGCGCGTATTTCGAAAGAATACCGCGCCCTGACGAAAGAAATCCTAAAGCGCTGCGTTTGAGAAAGGCGGTAATACTGTATGGCTTTAAAAAAACGGACCGTCGTCTCCCCCGCTGCCGGTGCGGTGTCTCTCCCCTCTTTAATGGCCGATCTGCCCGGCACACGGCGGCTGGAGGAAGTGCCGCTGGACAAGCTCTCCCCTGCCCCGGCCGACTGGAACTTTTACGCGCCGCTCCCCGACGACAAGCTGCTGGAGCTGATCGAGAGCATCCGGGCCAACGACCTGCTCCACCCCATTGTGGTCTGGAAGCAGCCGGACGGCGCGCTGATGATTTTAAGCGGGCACAACCGCGTGCGGGCTTACACTGCCCTGTTGGAAAAGACCGGCGAGGACAAATACCGCCGCATCCCTGCCACCGTACTGACTGACATCACCGCCGACGAGGCGCACGAGATCGTCGTCGATTCCAACTACGTGCAGCGCGTGCTGACGCCATCGGAGAAGGCGCGGAGCATCTCCCAGAAGTACGCGCTGGCCGGGCGCAAAAAGCGCAGCAGGAACGGCGTGCGCAAATCAAAGTATGAACAGATCGGCGAAGAATACAACCTCTCCGCCCGCCAGATCGCGCGGTATGTGCGGCTGGGCAGTCTGGACGGCTGCCTGCTCAAGCTGCTGGACGGCGGCAAGCTGCCGCTGACAACGGCGCTGCGGCTCGTGGATTTTTTCTGCCGAGAATCAGAAGTATCTGGCCGCCCACCATGCCGACGAGCTGGCAGGCCCCAAAATGGCCAGGCTGACCGCCGCCATGACCCCGGAGCAGATGGATGCTGCCTTGCAGGCAGAACCGCAGACGGTGCGCGTTTCCGTCACCGTGCCCGCCGCGCTGGAGGAGGATTTCCGCCGCATGGCCGAGGAATGGCTGCACACCCACCGCTGAGCCTGTAGGGGCCGGGCACGCCCGGCCCGCATCTTTCCCGCAAATAACCACCTTTCCGGGCGAGATATTATGTCACCATGTCATAATATCCTGTAAATATAGAGTCGATACGAATAGGATATTATGTCGCCATGTCATAATATCTTTTTGCAAGGAGGTTGGCCGTGCCCAAAAAAAAATGCAAGCTCTGCCCACGCCCAAGGCAAAGCTTTATACCGAGGACGCCGCCCTGCATGGTGCCCATCTTTCAGAATGAGCCGTTTATCACCTTTCAGGAATTGCAGGCTAAATACGGCGATATTCTGACCGACCAGCAGATCTACCGCGGTCTGCTCGGAACGTTTGCCCACTACGTCAGCGAGCGCGGAGGAAGCCTTTCAGGAGCAGCTTTTACAGGCCAAGCAGGCCGCGCTGCAATTGGAGATCCTTTCCCACCCGGTCGGCGGCAGTCTGACCATGCCGGAGACAGAGATTCGGTCACTGGCAAGGGCATCCTTCAAAAGCATGCTGGACGGTATGCCGGCCGGCATGGCCTGTTACATTACCTGCGCGGTAAACGCCATGTATGCGGGCGACGCGTCCGGCCTGAAAAATGAACCGCTTTCCGAGCGGATGCTGCTTTCCAGTGCGAACCAGGGTCCACTGAAAAAATACAGTATGCAGACGGATTCCATCTTCCGCAATCTGCCCAAGCTGCTGCCGGAGGAGGAAAACGAGGTATACGTCGGCAAGAGCGCCGGAAAAAACGTGTCCACCATCGTGACGATGGATTTCCCGAAAACCATCGCGTTGGACAACGGCGGCAGCCTGACGAGCTTTGATAAGGCTATCTTAAACGGCGTTTCCTCGCTGCTGATCGCGGGAACGATTTATTTCACCATCCCGATGCTGTACCGCGCCATGATCGGCAGTGAAAACCCCAGTATGCGGGAGGAGGCCGTCCAGACCATCCGTGACCGGCTGGAATTTATGCGGCACGCCACCATCACGCTGGACTGCACCGAGGAGGCCGCCGCCCACTTTATCAAGGAGGGACAGAACCTGCAGAGCCTGACGCTCTCGCAATATCTCTTGCCGATGAACCGGATGAACGCCGTGCTCAACGGGCGGGAGGTCGAGGCGTACTTCCTCATCGACACGCCGCCGCTGTTCCAGTATGCGTCCAGCAAGCGGCAGATTTCCCTTGTGGATATGGACCTTTTGAACGTACACTTTGAAGCCGACTCTCCGCTTGCCGGAGCGAGCCTGAACAACACCCCCGCCATCATTGTGCTGAAGAACTACCTGCTGACCCGCATTGAGGGCATGAAGAACCCAAACAACCGTCTGCAAAGCCGAAAGATTTTGTTCTCGTCCATCTATGAGGAGCTCGGCGAGCCGTCGCCCATCAAGCAGCGCCGCCAGCGCCTGCGCAACTACACCGAGATCTATCTCGAGTATCTGACCCAGCAGAACTACATCAGCGGGTACAGCTTCACCCGCACCGGGCGCGTTGTGGACGGGGTGGAGATCGTGCTGGACCGCACCACCCGCAAGCCCGCGCCAACGCCCGAGCTGACTTTGCCCGATGAAACGAATAAGGGCCGCTTCAAGCCCAACAAGCAAAAACCGCGCAAGCGAAACATGATACGATAGCTGCGATTTTAAAACCACAACTGATGACCCAATACAGCCTTACCAAAGCCACAAATGATGACCACCAAAGCTACATCTGATGACCGCCAAAGCCACAAATGATGACCCAAGCACCCCGCAAAACCCCTGTTTTTTCACATTTCAATGGCAAATTTTCGCTTTTTGAAAAGTGCTGTATGTACTGTAAGTACTGTATGATATCTTTCCCTTTTTTACAGGGAGGAAAAGATACAGTTTTTCCCTGTAAGAGGAGAAGTTTTCGTATGAGAAAAACGGATGCCAAAACCTTAAAAAGCTGCCTGCCTCAATGGCTGCGGGAGCACGGGCTGCCCCTGCACAAGCCGTTCGCCTGCCTGAACCCGGCGCATCGGGACGCGCACCCTTCTATGGGGTACAATGAAAAAAATCAGACCGTCCACTGCTTTGCCTGCGGCGCGACCTACGATATTTTTGACTTAGTGGGACAGGAAGAAAATCTGACGGATTTTCCTTCTAAACTGAAGGCCGTCAACCGGCGCTACGGCGGGGGCAAGGTCATCCGGGTCACGGCGAAGCCGGCGCAGGCTTTTCCTTATAAGGAAGGAGGAGGCAGACCAGACCCCTACTTTACCGGGCGTGGCTTGTCCGATGAAACGGTACGGCGGTTTGGGTTGGTGGTCGAGAATGGGTATGCGGTGCTGCCTGTCTTTGCGGAGGGTGTCTGCCGCAGCGTTTGCCGCCGCGCCATTGACCAGCATGTTGAACCGCGCTACAAGAACAGCCGCGGGGCGATGCAGCTTTGGAACAGCGCTGCTATGGAACGTGCGGCAGGGGAAGCACTGTTTGTGACGGAGGGCATTTTTGATGCTCTTTCCTTAGAGGAATTGGGATTCCCGGCTGTAGCGCTCTGCGGTGCGGCCAACACCGGGCGGTTGATGCAGGCCTTGGATGCGCGGGAAGCAAAGCCGGAGAGGGTGATTCTTGCCGGGGATTCCGACGCGGCAGGGCAGGGGATGAACGGGAAGCTGCGGGAGCAGCTGACGGCCCGCGGGATTGCGTGCGCCGTGCTGGCCTTGCCGGATGGCTGCAAGGATGTGAACGAAGCATTAGTGCAGAATAGAGATGCGCTGCAAGCCGCCTGTAAAGCCGCTGCAGCGGTGCAGGAGGTACAGCAGCAACCGACCTTGGAGGACGAGTTCCTCGCGTATCTGGGCCGCCGCGGGGGCGCTGCGGTGATGTCTACGGGTATCGCAGGTTTGGACAAGGCGCTCGACGGCGGTCTGCACGCCGGGCTGACCGTGCTGGGCGCGGTTTCCAGCATGGGCAAAACGTCCCTGATGCTGCAAATGGCCGATACGCTGGCCGCTGCGGGGAGAAATGTGCTGTTTATAACAATTGAAATGTCCCGCATGGAGTTGATCGCAAAAAGCGCCGTGCGCGGCACAAGGGAGCGTGCACGCCCGCTGCTGGACGGCAAGCTGCCGGAAGAAAAAGTGCGCGGTCTGATTTCCGCTTACAGGCAAAAGACCGGCGGCAGGGTAGAGCTGTGGGAGCCTGACGCCCCGCTGACCCCGGCTTTTTTGGATGAAAAAGTGTCGGCCTTCTGTGAGCAGCACGAAAGCCAGGTGCTGTTTCTGGATTACTTGCAGCTTGTCGCACCGGCCCGCGCGGGCATGAACGAGAAGCAGACCGCCGATGCCGCCGTTGCCATGCTCAAGCAGCTGGCACGCCGGTACGATATACCGGTGATGGCCGCATCCAGCCTGAACCGTGAGGCCTACCGCCCCGGCAGTGCCGAGCCGAGTATGTCGGCCTTCAAGGAGTCCGGCAGCGTGGAGTACAGCGCGGACTTGCTGTTGGTACTCAAATACCGCACAGATGCCGACAGGGAAAGCAAGACCGCTCCGCGTCATTTGGCACTGACCATCTTAAAGAACCGCTTCGGCGCGACAGGGGAGAGCATCCCCCTGGACTACGAGCCGGAGAAAGAACTGTTCCGGGATGCTGCCGCCAAGGCTGCACCGCGCACAGGAAGAAACATCATACGATAAGCACAGTAATAAGGAACTGCGCATAAAAAAGATCAGCAGGAAACCTGACTGTAGGGAATAAATTGCAATAGTAATTCAAGAAAAATTCCCCAAGAAGAGGCTGTGAAAATCACAGCAAAAGTGGCTCATGATTTGTGCAAGTATGATTGAATTTCACCCGGAAAATGTGTGAACTGGTATTATGCGAAACAAGAACGAAAGAAATATCCGGTGCATCTGTAAGAATCTATTTGACGAAGATAGGTACTTTTTAAGAGATATTATATCATCATGACATATGACGACACGGACCGGCTGCTCAACACCACGGAAAACATGCTCGTTGCCACGCGCCTGGAAACCGGCCGGGATTCCTTCAAAATGCGCCCCGAGCGGGTGGACGGAGTGCTGCGCGCCGCCGTGGCGCAGCTGGGCCGGCAGGCGAGCGAACACAAACTGTCCGTGGTCGTGAACGACCAGGCGCTCACCGCCGTGATGGACCCGGAACTGATCCGGCGGGTTCTGCCATCGAACTGCGGGCCGAACAAAAAGGCGGCGCGGTGCAGATCAGCGTCTCCGACGACGGGCCGGGCATCCCGGACGATGCGAAAAAGCATCTGTTCGACTTTCCCTCAAAAAACCGCCCCGCGGGGCGGCGGGAACGGATTTTTGCGGCGGGCGGGGGGGATTAGTCCTCCGAGGGCACCCACGCGGAATTCTGGATCACGACCTTTGCGCTGCGCATCCGAATGATGGCGTACACAAAGGCCAGCACGATCAGCAGGCCACTAACGATGGCCACCACGGGGTTCAGCGTCGCAAAGGAGTTGAAGAGCACGAAGATGTTCAGCGCCGCGCACAAAGCGCAGCACAGATAGTACACGGGGTTGGGCACATGCCAGCGGGAGCGTTTCCAAGCCTCCGGGAATTTGGAGGGCATGCGGAAATAAGCGAACAGCTGGATGCAGGTGACAAAGGAGCTGAAGAGCAGCATGTTGTTGCTGATTTCGGAGGTGCTGAAGTTGAAGATGACGGGGATCAGGGAATAGAGGTATACAAACACCAGGATCTTCCAGAACACGCCGTGCTTGTTTTTGTCCGCGAAACTCTTGGGCAGCCAGCCGTCGAACGCGGACTGGGCGATCATGTAGGGGGTGCCCGCCATGGTGCCGTTCATGGTGGTGAACAGCGCAAACATGGGCCCGAAGATGATGAACAGGATGAAGAGCGGCGCGGGGAAGATGCTCTGGGCCACAACGGCCAGCGAGCGGCCGGCGGTGTCGGCCATGGGCAGCACGCCGGTGGCCACGATGGCAACGCCGCAGTAAACGACCAGCAGCACCGGCGTGGCCATCAGCATCGCCCAGGGGATATCGCGGGTGGCGTTCTTGGCCGTGCGGCTGTAGTTCATGGTCAGATAGTGGCCGGTAGTGGAGTAGTAAAGCAGCATGGTGGCGCTCACAAAGCCCTTGAAGCCGCCGGAGAGGAAATCCCCCGAATGGAAGTCAAAGATAGGGTTTTGCAGATGGAACAGGCCAAAAACGATGAACAGCATCAGCGCCGCCAGCAGGCACCAGGTCATGAGCTTTTGCACCTTAGCCATGATGTTGACGCCAAACAGGTTGATAACGAAGAACAGCGTCAAGAAGGTGATGGAGGCGATCTGGGCGGGGATAAAGGGCAGCAGGTCGTTCACATACCCGCCGATGGAGGTGGCGAACAGGGCGCAGGCAAAGCTGCCGGTGAGGCAGGAGATGGCCTGGAAGCCTGCGGGGATTGGCCCCAGGATGCCGGAGACCATGGAGTACTGGCCGCCGCCCAGCCGCACGGTGCCGGTGATGAACACGATGGGAAGATATAGACCAGGGCCCAGCACGATGGCGGCAAACGTACGCCAGCCACGCGGAGTAGCCGGTGTAGGCGATGGCGGGCCCCACCAGCGTCACCACGCCGGCGCCAATGACCTGCCCCACCGCCAGCGCCAGCAGTTCCGGCCGGCCCAGGGGCCTTTGGGCGGTTCTGGGATGGTTTCCATCTGAAGATTTTTTCCGAGAAAAGCCATGGGGATCCTCCTCTCATTTCAAAGTGGCGTAGTCGGCGGCGATGGAAAACGCGTAGTCCGACCACTCGTTGCCCAGGCCCGGCAGATCGGGCACTTCGTAGTACCCGTTCACCGGCTGGTAGTCGTAGCGCACCAGCTTCTTGTTGTCCTCCTGAAGGAACAGCACGTGGTGCTCGTGGATGGTGAAATTGGGGATGGCAGTCTCCAGGTGCAGCGCCGGCGCGATGGACAGGTTGGAGGCGCAGATGTGCAACTGCACGCCGCAGTCGTAGGCCTGGGCCAGGTCGCAGATCTTCTTTCCCTCGGTGATGCCGCCGCAGGTGCCCAGGTCCGGCTGGGCCAGCTGCAGTGCGCCGCTTTGCAGCATGGGCAGGAACTGCCAGCGGTTATACAGCCGCTCGCCATGGGCCAGGGGCAGGCCGGTCTGCCGGGCGATGTTCCCGGTGATCTCGCCGGAGGGGTAGCTGGGCTCCTCGTAGGCAAAGGGGGTGATACTTTTCAAGCCGCTTGGCCATCTGCAGGGCGGCGGCGGTGTCGGTCTGCCCGTGGTTCTCGATGAGGATGTCGATGTCCGGTCCCACCGCCTCGCGAATCGCCGCCATCCGGCTCTCCACTCGGTTCAGCACCTCGGCGGACTGCAGGCCGCCCACGCGCACAAAGCCCATGCACACGCCCTTCTCGTCGGTTTGGGTCAGGTCGAACTTGAGGGCGGTGTACCCCTCCTTCACGGCGCGCAGCGCGTTCTCCGCAAATTCCTCCGGGGTGCCCATCCCCGCCCAGCTGTGGCCCTTCTCGCTCCACTCGCCCCAGTAGAACTGCAGCTGGGAAGCGTAGGTGCGTAGGCGGGGGTTGTTTTTGCCGCCCAGCAGTTTGTAAACGGGAGCCTTGAAGGCCTTGCCCTTGATGTCCCACAGGGCCATGTCGATGGCGGAGATGCCGCCATACACCACTGGCCCGCCGTTCTGGGTCCAAAAGATCTCGTTGTAGATCTTGTTCCAGATCACCTCGGTGTCCAGCGGGTCCATCCCCACGATCAGCGGCACCAGGTCCTTGAGCATGCCATAGGCCGCGTTGGAGGCCCTGCCGTAGGCCAGGGCCACCTCCCCGTCGCCAAACAGGCCGGTGTCGGTGTGGATGCGGATGCCGATAGGGCAGTTGGTTATGCGTGTGATGCGAAAAACTTCTGCTTTTGTGATGACCATTCCAAAACAACTCCCTTCAAGTGTTATGTTAACCTAACAAAAGTATAATCGTTAAGTTAACATAACACAATGCGGGAAATCCACAAACTTTGTCCCGGAATTTTGTGGGACCTGTTCCATTGACGGCCCCTGGCAAAAGCGATATAATAACTTGATACATTGATTTCGGGGTGTCTGCATGAATATCCAAAACATCAAAAAAGAAAAAATTACCGATCAGGTGTTCAACACCATGAAGTCGATGATCCTGGATGGGACCTGGCCGGTGGGGGAAAAGATTCCCTCGGAAGCGGCCCTGGCCGCGCAGTTCGGTGTGAGCAAGATGTCGGTGCATGCGGCGCTGCAGAAGATGGAGGCCCTGGGCCTGGTGGACATCCGGGTGGGCAGTGGCACCTATGTGAAAACGAACTCCCTGGCGGACTGCTTCGCCAAATTGAGCCAGGCCGTGTTTACCGACCACAATGTGCAGCAGGTGGCGGAACTGCGCCGGGCGATTGAGCTGGAGGCCGTTTATCTGGCCATTGACCGGCGGACGGAGGAGCAGCTGGAGGAGTTGCGGGCGTGTTACCAGCAGTTCCTCTACGCGGTGCGAACGGGGGATATGGAGGAGATCAAGGCCACCGACCTGGCGTTCCACCGATATGTCATCCGGATGGCGGGCAACGACCTGTTCGAGGTGCTGTACGATTTTTGTTACAGCCTGCTGGAGCCCTTCTTTATCGCCTCGGGCAAGATCGGCGAGGCTCTGCCAGGCCGGGAGAACATTGTGGATGAGCAGCGGATGTGCGATCCGCACTATCAGATGCTGGAAGCGATCGAAACGAGGAGCAGGGCAAAGGCGGAACAGGCATACCAGGCCATGCTCTC
>ENA-OQET01000381-OQET01000381.1-human-gut-metagenome-genome-assembly--contig:-NODE-381-length-24123-cov-4.725413_pt1 | contig 24123 bp, 20 predicted proteins | sample MGYA00242800_ERZ504645 | MGnify/ENA primary metagenome ERZ504645 (study PRJEB26092, sample SAMD00036308) | human gut metagenome | host: Homo sapiens | study: EMG produced TPA metagenomics assembly of... | reverse complement strand
GTGTGTCCTTCTTTTATTATCTGTCGGATCAGTTCAGGTTCAGAGTCAATGTAGGTTCCGACAACAAAAAAAGTGGCTTTTACCTGATGTTTTTTCAGTGCATCAAGGATGGCAGGTGTATTTCCGTTTTCGTAACCGGCATCAAAAGTAAGATACAGAACTTTTTCAGACGTATCCTGTGCGTAATAAGCATCCATAGATGCAAGTTCCTGGATCGAAGCATTTCCAACAGGAGTTTTGCCTTCTTCCTGAAAACTTAACCCCCAGTTTCCTTCTGAAGAAAGTGTGAGATCAGGAAGGGCACAGGAAATCGTCCGGGGAATAGAAGTCACGGAGTTCTGGTTGACTGGAGAGGGGCGAGCCGAAGTTGACTCATTAGAAAAAAGCAAAAATCTGTTCTTTAAGAAATCCAGCTCCAATACCTGAAAAATAAGAGAAAACAAGAAATAAAATGCAATATTTCTTTGATTTAAAAGGGTGTATGGGAAAATGGATACATTTCCGGGAAAGAGAGAGTTTCATTCGTTCACCTCGGAAAATCGTTAATAGAATATATGAAATTGTATTTCTTTTTATACTTGTTGAGCAGGCAGAGGAATGATATACTAATCCGGTAATTGTATTGTATCCCGCAAGTTGGGAATGATAACAAGGAGGAATTGAATAATGAAAACAAAGAAACATGACACTCGTTGGATGGTTAGTGTTGCACTTATGGCAGCGATCGTGATCGTACTGGCCAATACACCGCTTGGTATGATCCAGCTCCCTATCATTAAGGCAACAACAGTTCATATTCCGGTGATCCTCGGAGCAATTCTGTTAGGACCTGGTGCAGGAGCAATTCTTGGAGCAATTTTTGGTATATGCTCTCTGGTTAGTAATACAATGGCTCCGACACTCTTATCCTTTGCATTTTCACCATTTTTAAGTACAACCGGAATTCCTGGGGCGTTGAAGGCAATCTGGATTTCCGTTGGATGCAGAATTCTGATCGGTGTGGCAGCAGGATGGCTGTGGGTACTTTTTACAAAGATTAAACTGAATCAGTTTATCGCACTTCCGATTGTGGGATTTGTTGGTTCAATGGTGAATACTGTCACTGTAATGGGAAGTATTTATTTCCTGTTTGCACAGCAGTATGCCGAGGCGAAAGAAGTCGCACTTACAGCAGTATTCGGTCTGGTGATGGGAACTGTGACAGCATCCGGTATTCCGGAAGCAATCGCAGCAGCAATTCTCGTTCTTGCACTTGGAAAAGTACTTGTTGTAGTTTTCCGCAAGATGAATCTTGGGGCTGTGAATGTGGAGTCTGCAAAATAACAGACAGATTTTAAAATAGAAGAAAGATATGAATCATGAAGAAGTTGAATAAATGTGGAATCAAGACTGTTATCAGTTCACAAAGTTGTGAAATAGTAACAAAACCACAAAAAATCAACTTCTTCATGTTGCTTTTTGATGAATTTTAGTTGCTGTTATAGTTGATTAAGTGTCAGGTGTGTATTATAATAAAGCTATATGATATGCAAAAACTGTTGGAAGATCAGAACAGCAGAAAGAAGGGGAGAAAGATATGGCAGAGGATTACAGAAACCAGGCAATCGGCGTATTTGAACTGGAAAGTGAGTGTATCTGTTTTGTAGCACTTGATGCGGCAGCAAAAGCAGCAGCAGTAAAGATTCAGGGCGTGGAGAGAAATCGTCTTGCGGCAGGAGCCTGCGTGAAGATGAGAGGAAGTGTCTCTGACGTGAAGGCTGCAATGGAAGCAGCACTGGATGTAGCCAGACCGTTGACGAAGATTATTTCCCATACGGTGATTGCATCACCTTCTGAGGATACGGAAAAAGCAATTGCAATGACAATTAATAAATAGGTATTTGTTCAATTGTCTGTTGTACATATGAGAAGAGTATTGTTTTGTGAGAAAATCAGAGAAGGAAAAGAAAGGGAAATAAGATGAAGAAATATGGAGCATATGGCCTGGTAGAGGTAAAAGGAGAATCCAATGCGGTGATCGTAGTTGACCGCATGTTAAAGACTGCAGAAGTAGAGTATGTGACACAGGACACAAAGTGTGGTGGACATGCACTTGTTTTTGTAGGTGGCAGTGTATCAGCAGTAACAGCAGCGGTTGATGAAGTGAAAAATAATGCACCGTGTAAAGTTATACAAACTGCTGTGATCTCCAATCCGTCCCAGGAGATGGTTGATATAGTAGAAATGTTTAAGAATAGATAAGAGTTAGGATTAAGTAAAATGGAAAGAGCAATCTTGTTTTTTGATATTGATGGAACAGTGTTGAGTGAAGTGACAAAAGAGGTACCGCAAAGTGCGATTGAGGCAATGGAAAAAGCACGAGCGGAAGGACATCTGCTGTTTATTAATACAGGCAGAACAATCTGTAGTATTCCGACAGAGGTGAGAAAATTCCAATTTGATGGGTATTTGTGTGGCTGTGGGACATATCTTACAGAACATGATGAAGTTTTGCTAAAAAGCTCGATTGAGAAGCAGAGAGGTATAGAACTGCTGCGAAAAGCAAAAGAATGTAATCTTGGTGTTATTGCAGAAGGACAAGAGGATTGTTATTTTCCTGGGCACATATCACGATTTGACAGGTTAGAATCTACAAGAAGATATTTTGCATCTAGAGGAATAGGAATCGAACAGTCTTTAGAGAGCGAAAGATTTGAATATGATAAGTTGTTTGTTTACGTAGATGATAAGAGTGATTTTGATTCTTTTCGTGAATATCTTGGAGATGACATGGAAGCACTTGACCGTGGCGGAAAGGCTTATGAAGTGATTCAAAAAGGATTTTCCAAAGCAACCGCCTGTCAGTTTATTATGGAAAAATATGGCTTGGATGCAAGTCGGGCGTATGTCTTCGGAGACAGCAGTAATGATCTGGCGATGTTTGAATATGCGGAGCATGCGATTGCGATGGGCAGACATGATTCAGTATTGGATCCACATGCTGAGTTTGTTACAAAGACAGTGGAAAATGATGGAATTGCATATGCCATGAAGCATTATGGATTAATTTAACAGAAAATAGAAAACAGGATCTGTCAGGAAAGATAAAACTGATGGATCCTGTTTTTTTATTCTCTGTTATACAATACCGGCACCGTCAAAGAAGCTGACATCTGTTGGATATACATAGCTGTCTCCAATGTCATGAAGAAGTACAACATTCAAGTGATTATTCAGGTTCTTTTTATCCAAAGAAATTGCATCAGTCAGTACATCAATCGGTAAATTAGAGTTGTCCGGAAGTTTATAAATCTCCAATGCCTTTTTGATCTGTTCTGCGCATCCGGATGTGGTTAATCCTTTCTCTTCTGCAATCTTTGTAATCTGATACATACCGATTCCAACAGCCTCTCCATGGCTTTCGCGCTCATAATTGAAGTGCTGTTCAATCGTGTGCGCAAGTGTGTGTCCAAAGTTCAGAAGGATACGTTCTCCAAGGTCAAACTGATCGGCTTCGACAACGATTCTTTTGATATCAACGCAGCGTGCAATAATCTGTGTCAACTCCGGTTTTAAATCATCGAAAGAAGTATGTCTGCATAAAAGCTCAAAAAGCTCTTTGTCTTTGATGCATCCATATTTGATCACTTCGCCCATTCCATCACTGATGAAATGATCTGGCAATGTATTCAGCACATCCGGATCAATGATGACTGCCTTTGGGTGATAAAATGCACCAACAAGATTTTTTCCCTGTGGAAGATCTACCGCAACTTTTCCACCAACGGAAGAATCGACTTGCGCAAGAAGTGAGGTTGGAATCTGTACAAATTTGATTCCACGCAGATAACTGCTGGCAGCAAATCCGGCAAGATCACCGATCACACCGCCACCAAGTGCGATGAGCAGGTCACTTCGTGTTAGTTTTGCATTTATTAATGCTTCATAGATCTTAGGCAGAGACTGGAAACTCTTAGTAGGTTCGCCGTGAGGCAGAACAAAAGAGTGGCATTCAAACCCTGAGTCAGACAATGCTTTTGTGATAATTTCTCCATAGAGAGGAAAAACATTATCATCTGAAACAATCATGATTTTTCTCCCGGAGAACACTTCGCTTACAAGTTCTCCGGTTTTTGCAAGGATTCCATTTTCAATATGGATCGGATAAGAATTCGGTCCAAGATCAACTGTTAATTTCATGACGATCTCCTTAGAATTTTTTACCGACTACTTCGGCAATTTGACGAACTTGCTGAAGCAGAACATCATATTTCTCAGGTTTCAAAGACTGGGCTCCGTCACAAAGGGCAGCTTCCGGATTGTTGTGAACTTCGATCATAAGTCCGTCAGCACCTGCAGCAACAGCAGCCTTTGCCATAGGCTCAACAAGCCACCATTTTCCGCCGGCATGACTTGGGTCAATAACAATTGGAAGATGTGTCTTGCTGCGAAGAACAGGGATACACTGAAGATCCAGAGTGTTTCTTGTAAAAGTCTCAAAAGTACGGATACCACGTTCACAGAGAATGACATTTTCATTACCGGATGCCATGATATACTCAGCGGACATGATCCATTCTTCGTATGTGGCATTCAGTCCTCTCTTTAACAGGATTGGGCGGTCAACCTGTCCTAATTCTTTGAGAAGGTCAAAGTTCTGCATGTTGCGGGCACCAATCTGGATCAGGTCAACTTTCTCGTTGAATACATCCAGATACTTGGAAGACATGAGTTCTGTGACAATAGGAAGTCCGACTTCTTCTCTGACTGCACAGAGAATATCAAGTCCCTCAAGTCCGAGTCCCTGGAAAGCGTAAGGACTTGTTCTTGGCTTGAATGCGCCGCCGCGGAGAAGATTTGCTCCGGATGCTTTTGCTTTTTGAGCAATCTCAAGAACCTGCTCATAGGATTCTACAGAACAAGGTCCTGCAATCAGTCCTAAATGTTCACCGCCGATCTTAACACCGGAAACATCTATAATAGAGTCTTCCGGATGAAATGCGCGATTTGCAAGCTTATAAGGCTCCTGTACATGCATAACTTTGTCGACACATGTGTCAATTTCAAATTGTCTTGAATCAATCAGTGTTGTATCTCCGATACATCCGATGATCGTCATTCCGGTTCCCTGAACCAGATGAGTGTCAAGTCCGTGCTTTTTCACAAGATTTTCGACACGGTGTATATTTTCCTCAGAAGTATGAGGCTTCAAAACAATAATCATTTTTATCATCCTCCTTAATATTCGTACTGTAAAATTTTAGTTATTTAAAGTGCGAAAACATATGTATCATAAAACATATACAATAAGATGTCAATGTCTTTTGGATTATTTGAAGAAATATATCAAAAAAAGATGAAAAATTGCAGATTTATTTCATGAATAATTACATTGACGGATAGTGCGTGCAGTGCTAATCTAAAAAGCGTGTCATGTGTAGAGAGAGTTCTTTGTTGCTGGTCGCACATCGTGTGAACAGTAACGCTCTCCTGGCATGAGATTGACAGAAACTGACGGAAGAATCGTTTCTGGAACTTGACATGTAGGCTTACATATTAAAAAGAGGTAAAACAAATGAAGATTTTAAAACAGTTTGGTGTGATATTCGGGGTTTGCTGGGTCAGTCTTGTAATCGAACATTATCTGCCATTTTCTTTCCCGGCGAGTGTGATCGGTATGATTTTATTGTTGCTCTGTCTGCTGACCGGGTTCTTAAAGATTGAGCATGTGCAGGAAAAAGCAGATTTCTTGTTAGGAAATATGGCATTCTTTTTTGTACCGGCAGGTGTAAGTATCATTAATTATTTTGACATTTTAAAAAGTACAGTGCTTCAGCTTCTTGTAATCTGTGTTGTATCCACGATTGTAACCTTCGCTGTGACAGCGTATGCAGTTACACTGACAGTGAAATTGATGGAGAAGAAAAAAGGAGGAAAGAAAGCATGAAAGAATTAATGACATCTCCTTATTTTGGAGTAGGGTTGAGTGTGGTAGCATTCTGGATAGGAGAAAAGCTGCATAATAAATTAAAGACACCGATTTGCAACCCGCTGATTGTTGCGATTGTATTAATTGTAGGAGTCCTTTTGATTTTTGATATTCCTTACGATAGTTATGATGTGGGTGGAGCTTTGATCAATATGTTTCTTGCTCCGGCAACAGCATGTCTTGCGGTTGCGATTTACACAAAAATTGATATCCTGAAGAAGTATTGGCTTCCAATCGTGGTTGGATGTACAGCAGGGTCAGTAGCATCTATGGGAAGTGTCTATGCAATGTGTAAATTATTTGGACTGGATCAGAGCATGACAGTTTCACTGATCCCTAAGTCAGTGACTACACCTATTGCAGTGAGTGTTTCAGAACCGGCGGGCGGAGTAGTGCCGATTACAGTGGTTGCTGTTATTTTCACAGGAATTCTCGGAAGTATTCTGGCTCCGACGCTGATCAAAATATTCCATGTGAAGGATTCTGTGGCAGCAGGACTTGCGATCGGTGCATGTAGTCATGCAGTCGGAACATCAAAGGCAATTGAAATTGGTGAGATCGAGGGTGCAATGAGCGGTCTTGCAATCGGAATCTGTGGAATTATTACAGTGCTGTTTTCAATGCTTATTATGTAGGCGGATTTAATAATTATGAAAAGAATCGATTCAATCAGGATTTTTCGTATAGAAACATTGCCTGAAAGAAATCGGTTCTTTTTTTGAAAAAAATAAGGATTTCACGCTTCGGTCATGACAAATGTGGAAACTTATGTTATACTCTAAGTTAGGTTAGTGCCATTATACTTTGGATTATGGTTTGTGTGAAAAGACAGAACAGGCACTGAAAGATAGAATTTAAAGGAGCTATACGGTATGAAAAGAGTATTGTTAAAGCTGAGCGGAGAAGCTCTTGCAGGCGAGAAGAAGACTGGATTTGATGAGGCAACCTGTATCGGAGTTGCGAAGCAGGTAAAACAGCTTGTAGATGAAGGTGTGCAGGTAGCAATCGTAACAGGAGGAGGAAACTTCTGGAGAGGAAGAACAAGTGAGACAATTGACCGTACAAAAGCAGATCAGATCGGTATGCTTGCAACAGTTATGAACTGTATCTATGTGTCAGATATTTTCCGTCATGTAGGAATGAAGACAGAAGTATTCACACCTTTTGTATGCGGAGCATTTACATCTCTGTTCTCAAAGGATGCAGCAGTTGCAGCACTGGAAGAAGGAAAGGTGATCTTTTTCGCAGGTGGAACAGGACATCCATATTTTTCAACAGATACAGGTGCAGTTCTCCGTGCAATCGAGATAGAGGCAGATGCAATGCTTCTTGCAAAGGCAATTGACGGTATCTATGACAGTGATCCGAAGGTGAATCCGGCAGCAGTGAAGTATGATGAAATTTCTATTCAAGAAGTGATCGATCAGAAACTCGCAGCAGTTGATCTGACAGCATCCATTCTCTGTCTTGAGAATAAGATGCCGATGCTTGTATTCGGACTTAATGAAGAGAATAGTATTGTGAATACAATGCAGGGAAAATTCACAGGAACAAAAGTTACTGTATAAACTATTTTGAATAGCGGAGGAATTACAGCATGAATGAAAAAAACAAAATCTATGATGATAAGATGACAAAGACAATTAACAATCTGGATGGAGAACTTGCTACAATCCGTGCAGGGCGTGCAAACCCACATGTACTGGATAAGCTGGCAGTTGATTACTACGGAACACCAACACCGATCCAGCAGGTAGCGAATGTATCTGTACCGGAAGCACGTATGATCCAGATCCAGCCATGGGAGAAGAGCATGCTCAAGGCAATTGAGAAAGCAATTCTTACATCTGATATCGGAATCAACCCGACAAACGATGGAACATCTATCCGCCTGGTATTCCCGGAACTGACAGAGGACCGCAGAAAAGAACTTGCGAAAGATGTTAAGAAAAAAGGTGAGGAAGCGAAAGTTGCTGTACGTAATGTCCGTCGTGATGGAAATGTTGCTTTCAAGAAACTGAAAGGAACGGAAATTTCTGAAGATGAGATCAAAGATCTTGAAGATGAACTTCAGAAGATCACAGACAAGTATGTTGCTAAGATTGATAAGATGGTAGAGGCGAAGTCCAAGGAAATCATGACAGTCTAAATCGAAAACAGCAGAGCTGAATTGTCAGATTGTAATGTGGAAAAACTGTTTACAGATTATTTGTACGCAGATAAGTTTTTAAGAACATGGAGGCTTATTTAAGGCCTCCATTTCTTCTTTAAAGAAAGTTGCGACAGAGAGGATAAGAAAATGAACGTACCACAGCATATTGCGATTATTTTAGATGGAAACGGACGCTGGGCAAAATCAAAAGGAATGCCGAGAAATTACGGACACGCACAGGGAGCCAAGAACGTTGAGAAGATCTGTGAAGAAGCATGGCGTATGGGAATCAAGTACCTGACAGTCTATGCATTTTCTACAGAAAACTGGAGCAGACCACAGAATGAAGTGGATGCACTGATGAAACTTTTAAGAAATTACATGAAAACATGTCTGAAGACAGCGGCAAAGAATGATATGAAGATCCGTGTGATCGGTGACATTGAACCGCTGGATGAGGATATCAAGAGCCGGATCAGAGAACTGGAAGAGGCAACAGCCAACAATGGAGGGCTTAATTTTACAATTGCCCTGAATTATGGAAGCCGTGATGAGATCACAAGAGCAGCCAGAAAGCTTGCGAAGGATTGTGTGGCCGGCAAGGTAAATCCGGACACGATCGATGAATCATTATTTAATTCTTATCTGGATACAAATGACATTCCGGATCCGGATTTGATGATCCGTACAAGCGGAGAACAAAGATTATCGAATTATCTGCTTTGGCAACTGGCCTATTCAGAGTTTTATTTTACAGATATTCCGTGGCCGGCATTTACGAAAGAAGAGCTTATAAAAGCGGTGGAAGAATATAACCGCAGGCATAGAAGATTCGGCGGAGTAGAGGAGGCGGAATAAAGATGTTTAAAACAAGGTTACTAAGTGGAATACTATTAGTGATCATCGCGCTTGTCACAGTGATCACGGGCGGAAACCTGCTCTTTGCAGTTTTGTTATTAATCAGCCTGATCGGAATGACAGAGTTGTATAAAGTATTTCACATAGAGAAGAAGGCACCAGGAATTGTCGGATATATTTTTGCAATCCTGTATTATGGGTTATTATATTTTAAACCGCTTCTTCCGGGAGAATCCTTAAACTGGTTTGTTATGCTGTTTATGGCTTTTTTGATCTGCCAGATGGCGGTTCTTGTATTTGCCTATCCGAAATATAATACACAGCAGATTTTTGCCGGTTTTTTTGGAATGTTCTATGTGGCAGTGATGCTCTCTTACATTTATCAGACAAGAAATCTTCCGGGAGGAATCTTCTCGGTATGGCTTGTATTTGTATGCTCCTGGGGATGTGATACTTGTGCATACTGTGTCGGTATGTTGATCGGAAAGCACAAGATGGCACCGATTTTAAGTCCGAAGAAATCAATAGAAGGTGGAATCGGAGGAATCCTTGGTGCGGCATTGATCGGAGTATTGTATGGACTTGCAATTAACTACTGGGGAAATGCGGCAGCAGATTTATTGCAATATGCGATCATTGGTGCGGTTGGTGGAGCAATTTCACAGATTGGGGACCTGGCAGCTTCTGCAATCAAGAGATACCACAACATTAAAGATTATGGAAAACTGATTCCGGGACATGGAGGAATTCTTGACCGTTTTGACAGTGTAATCTTTACAGCACCTATTATTTTCTATCTTTCCTTGTTTCTGTAAAAGGAGATATATGCGTGATAGATGCGTTGCTGATCCACAGTTTTGTGGATCGTAACATAAATGCAGAATAGAGGTAAAAAGTTACGATGAAGAAAATTGCAATTTTGGGATCTACAGGATCCATAGGAACACAGACATTGGAGATTGTCAGGACAAATGGCGATCTGGAGGTTACGGCACTTGCAGCAGGGAATAATATTGATCTCCTGGAGAAACAGATCAGAGAATTTAAGCCGAAACTGGCAGCAGTCTGGAAAGAAGAAAGAGCAAATGAATTAAAAGACAAAATAAATGATCTGGATGTTAAAGTAGTAAGCGGTATGGATGGACTGCTTGAAGTAGCGAGACAGCCGGAGTCAGAGATTCTTGTGACAGCAATTGTCGGAATGATTGGAATTCTTCCTACAATTGAAGCAATTAATGCAGGAAAAGATATTGCGTTGGCAAATAAAGAAACACTGGTCACAGCAGGACATATTATTATGCCGCTGGCAAAGGAAAAAGGGGCTTCTATCCTTCCGGTGGACAGCGAGCACAGCGCAATCTTCCAGTCTCTTCAGGGAGGACAGCAGAAGGCTCTGCATAAGATTCTCCTGACGGCATCCGGTGGACCATTTAGAGGAAAAAAACTGGAAGATCTGGCGAACATCCAGGTAGAGGATGCATTGAAACATCCAAACTGGGCAATGGGACGCAAGATTACAATTGACTCATCTACAATGGTGAACAAAGGTCTTGAAGTGATTGAGGCGAAATGGCTCTTTGGAGTGGATGTAGATCAGATTCAGGTTGTTGTGCAGCCACAGAGTATCATTCATTCAATGGTGGAATATGAAGATGGTGCAGTGATCGCACAGCTTGGAACACCGGATATGAAACTTCCAATCCAGTATGCACTCTATTATCCGGAACGTCGTTATCTTCCGGGTGACAGACTGGACTTTTCGACACTTCAGCAGATCACGTTTGAACAGCCGGATCTGGAAACATTTTATGGATTGAAGCTTGCTTTTGAAGCGGGAAGAACAGGAGGTTCCCTTCCGACCGTGTTAAATGCGGCAAATGAGAAAGCAGTTGCGCTGTTCCTTGACAGAAAGATTAAGTATCTCCAGATTCCTGAGATTATTCAGGCGTGTATGGAAGCGCATAAAAATATTGCGGCTCCAACCGTTGAGGAGATACTAAAGACAGAACAGGAAACATATGAATTTATTAAAAACAGGTGGTAATGTATGGGCATAATCTTGGCAATTCTGCTATTCAGTGCGATTGTAATCTTTCACGAATTAGGACACTTTCTGCTTGCAAAGAAGAATAAGATTCGTGTGGATGAATTCTCTCTGGGGCTTGGACCGACTATTTTTGGAAAACAGTTTGGAGAAACGAAATTCAGCTTAAAGCTTCTTCCGTTTGGTGGAGCCTGCATGATGGGAGAAGATGATGTGGATGATATGTCTGAAGGGAGCTTTAACAGCAAATCGGTCTGGGCAAGAATGTCAGTAATTGTTGCAGGTCCAGTGTTTAATCTTATTCTTGCATGGATCCTCTGCATGATTATTATTGGCTGGACGGGATATCGAGCACCGATTGTCAGTAATGTGACAGATGGATATTCAGCGCAGGAGGAAGGCATTGAACCGGGAGACGTAATTAAGAAAATCGGAGGGAAATCAGTTCATATCTGGAATGATATCAGTCTGTATAATATGATGCATGCCGGGACGAAAAGTGTAGAAGTTAAGTATGAACGTGATGGTAAGGATTATACCGTTGTGCTGGAACCAAAACAGAACGAGGGAGATGCTTTTCCTCTGCTTGGAATTACAGGTGGTGAGATGGTTCGTCCGGGTCTGTTTGGAACAGTTCGAACGGAGCATATACGGTGAAGTATTGGATCACATATACAGTTGACAGTCTGAAAATGTTGATCAGCGGAAAGGTAGGAGTAAAAGATCTTTCCGGTCCGGTTGGAATTGTCAGTGCGGTAGATAACGTTTATCAGGAAGCAGCTCCGGCAGGCATGACAGTAGTGATTTTAAATCTTCTCAATATAGGAGTACTTCTGACCGCCAATCTGGGCGTAATGAATCTGTTACCGCTTCCGGCGTTGGACGGTGGACGTCTTGTATTCCTTATCATTGAGGCCGTTCGTGGAAAAAGAGTACCTCCTGAGAAAGAAGGCATGGTACATTTTGCAGGATTTGTGCTTCTGATGGCATTGATGGTTGTTATTATGTTTAATGACATTCTGAAACTTGTGTAGAAAACAGGAAAGAATAGGAGTTTCCCGCATATACTGGAAAAAGAAAACGAATCAGATGTGGGAGACAAACTATGAAACTTTTTCAACCGATACAAGGGTCACAAGGTTCAACTGAAAGCAAAGAAACGCAGGAGAATCTGATCGATCGTGGTCAGCTGCAGATAAATGTTACATCTTCTGTGAATGCATTTCCGATAAAGGAAGCGCGGATTTCCATCTCTTATACAGGAATTCCGGAAAGTATATTAGAACAGGTGGTGACGGATTCTTCCGGTCAGACAGAAGTGGTTGAACTGAATGCACCACCGGAAGAATGGAGTCTGGATGAGAACGAAGAACGTCAACCATATTCAGAATATACATTGAATATTGAAGCAGAGGGATTTGAGTCGATCAGTGTTTCGGGAACAGAGATCCTGGCAAACACAAAGGCAATCCAGAATGTACGCATGAAACAAAAGGATCAGAGCAGGGAAGAAGAGCAGGTATTCGTCATCCCTGCTCATACTTTATATGGAAATTATCCTCCGAAGATTGCAGAGGAAGAGATTAAGCCAGTAAATGAAACAGGAGAAATTGTCTTGAGCCGTGTGGTTGTACCGGAATATATTATCGTACATGATGGATCACCGCGGGATTCTACAGCACAGAATTATTATGTGAAGTACAAAGATTATATAAAAAATGTCGCATCAAGTGAAATCTATGCAACCTGGCCGGCAGACACCATAAGGGCAAATGTGCTGGCAATTATGTCATTCACTTTAAACAGGGTTTATACGGAATGGTATCGAAATAAAGGGTTTAATTTCACAATTACATCATCAACGGCATTTGACCATAAATGGATCCCGGAGCGCAATATATTTGAGCCTATTTCAGTGATTGTGGATGAACTGTTTGCAGACTATCTGTCACGGCCGAATGTGCGCCAGCCAATCCTGACACAGTATTGTGATGGTCGCAGAGTGAGTTGTCCAAACTGGTTGACACAGTGGGGGTCGAAAAGTCTGGGAGAACAGGGGTATTCTCCGATTGAAATTCTAAGGTATTATTATGGTGATGATATGTATATCAATACGGCAGAAGCAATCTCAGGTGTTCCGTCTTCCTGGCCGGGATATACACTGGAACAAGGTTCACAAGGTCCCAAAGTGCGCCAGATACAGGAACAGCTGAATGTAATTGCGGGTGCATATCCGGAGATCCCTAAATTGGAGGAAGATGGAATCTATGGACCTGAAACAGAAGCGGCTGTCCGGAAATTTCAATCTATATTCGGTCTTCCGGTAACCGGAGAGATAGATTATAAAACATGGTATAAGATATCAGAAATTTATGTTGGCGTGTCAAGAATAGCGGAGCTTTCATAAAGTACAGGATCAGTTCAGACAGGAGACAGTGAAATTAATGGAAAGAGACAGAAGACGAAGGAAAAAACGACGAAGAAATAGAAAAACAAGAAGAAAAGGATTCATGTTTCTTGTACTTCTTCTTGTGGTGATCGGAGCAGCAGGTGTATTAAAGATGATAAAAGCAACACCTGGATCATTCTGTGAGTCTGGAAATATACTTTTGTCTGATTCAGGTCAGAAAATAGAATTTCCGGAGTTAAATGTATCAGAAGAAGATGTTGCAGACGGTTTTTATTATCAGCAGCTGTCGGAACAGGAAAAACAAGTTTATCGCGAGATCCTGCAGGGGGTTCGTTCCATGGATGAGACCATTCTTCTTCATGCAGGCGAGAACGATGAGGCTGGAAAGATATACGAATATCTGATCTATGACCGGTCGGAATTGTTCTGGTGTGACGGGAGCTCAAAAATGACGGTATACAAAGATTATACAGAGTTTCATCCGTCTTATATCTGCACACAGGATCAGAGAGAATCCAGACGGGAGCAGATTGAAAATGCGGCACAAGAGGTACTTGCAGGTGCGCAGGGATGTGAGACAGAGTATGAGAAGATCAAGTACATTTTCAAATATCTTGTAGATACGGTGGATTATGATCAAAACGCATTGGATAATCAGAATATTTATAGTTCTTTGGTTGGAAAAAGATCCGTCTGCGCAGGATATTCCAGAGCAGCTCAATATCTGTTGAAACAGATGGGAATAGAATGTATTTACGTTGTGGGAACAGTAAAAGAGCAGGGGGCACATGCATGGAATATAGTGAAATGTGATGATAAGTATTATCAGATGGATGTGACTTTCGGAGATCCGATCTTTCAGGAGAATGAGACGGGAGAAACGCTACCTCATGATCTTGTGAATTATGAGTATCTATGTTGTACAGATGAAGAAATTTTTACAGATCATCAGCAGGATGATTTTGTGCCGTATCCGGTGTGCGATTCCAATGATCTGGAATATTATCGAATCAACGGTCTGTACTATGAAACATTTGATGAGAATGAAATCTATGAAAAAATGAAAGCAGGGATAGAACAGGGACAGGAAATGTTTGTTATCCGTTTTTCGGAAAATGCTGTTTATGAAGTTGCAAAAGAGAAAATTATAGATAATTTGATTCCACAGGCGGCGCAGTTTCTTGTTGACTTCAGACAATTAGAAGAGGTGAAATATACGTATGCCGTGGATGACAGAAAGCGAATCATAATGATCTTTTGGTATTCATAAAAATGCATAAAATACTATTTATAAGTAAAAAATACCAATATATATTAATAAAAGTACTAAGTTATTCATCAAAAATGATGTTGAAATGTCTCTCATGCTGTAGTATAATCTTTACAATTTGAGAAAGAGGGCGCTCTGGAATAAAGACTCCATGAGCGCCTTCCTTTTGAGAAAAAATATTTTTACGAAGGGAAAGGGTGAACAGATGAAAGCGTTTCTTATTTTGGAAGACGGTACTGTGTTTACAGGAACAAGCATTGGTTCGACGAGAGATATGATCAGCGAGATCGTATTTAATACTTCAATGACAGGATATCTTGAGGTACTGACGGACCCTTCTTATGCGGGACAGGCAGTGGTTATGACATATCCGCTGATTGGTAATTATGGAATTACACCGGATATGGAGTCATTAAAGGCATGGCCAGATGGATATATTGTGAGGGAGTTATCTAGAATGCCAAGTAACTTCAGATGTGAAGGTACAATTCAGGATTTCCTCAAGAAATATGATATTCCGGGTATAGCAGGAGTTGATACTCGTGCTCTTACGAAAATCTTAAGAGAAAAAGGTACCATGAATGGTATGATCACAACAAACGAGAATTACGATCTTGAGGAAGTAATCTCCAAGTTGAAGAATTATAAGGTAGAAGGTGTTGTCTCCAAAGTTACATGTGAGGAGAAATACGTTTTAGAAGGAACAGGTAAGAAGGTTGCACTTCTTGATCTTGGAGCTAAGAAAAACATCGCAAAATCTTTAAATGATCGCGGCTGCGAAGTGACCGTTTATCCGGCCGATACAACAGCGGAGGAGATCATCGCATCTAATCCAGATGGCATTATGCTTTCCAATGGACCTGGAGATCCGGCAGAATGTACATCAATTATCAAAGAAATCAAAAAGCTTTATGAAACAGATATCCCAATATTTGCCATTTGCCTTGGACATCAGTTGATGGCACTTGCAACAGGTGGTACAACTTACAAATTAAAATATGGACATCGCGGAGGAAATCATCCGGTGAAAGATCTTCAGACAGGCAGAGTCTACATTTCTTCACAGAATCACGGCTATGTTGTTGATGAAGATAAGATTGATCCAAACGTTGCAGTTCCTGCATTTAAGAATGTAAATGACGGAACAAACGAAGGACTTGCATATGTTGGAAAGAACATTTTTACAGTTCAGTTCCATCCGGAAGCATGCCCGGGACCACAGGATTCAGGATACCTGTTCGATCGTTTTCTTGAGATGATGGGAGGAGAGAAATAATGCCAAGAGATAATAGTATCAAAAAAGTATTAGTTATCGGTTCTGGTCCGATCGTCATCGGACAGGCTGCGGAGTTCGATTATGCAGGAACTCAGGCCTGCCGTTCACTGAAAGAGGAAGGAATTGAGGTTGTACTTCTCAACTCCAACCCTGCAACAATCATGACAGACAAAGATATTGCAGACCGCGTTTATATCGAGCCACTGACAATTGAGGTTGTTGAGCAGTTGATCAAAAAAGGAAAAACCGGACAGCGTACTTCCTACACTTGGAGGACAGGCTGGACTGAACCTTGCAATGGAGCTTGAAGAGGCTGGATTCTTAAAAGAAAATAATGTCCGCCTGATCGGAACAACATCCGAGACAATCAAAAAGGCAGAAGATCGTCTGGAATTCAAGGCAACAATGGAGAAAATCGGTGAGCCGGTTGCAGCTTCTCTCGTTGTAGAAAATGTAGAAGACGGACTTGAATTTGCAAATAAGATCGGCTATCCGGTTGTTCTTCGTCCTGCTTATACACTGGGAGGAAGCGGTGGTGGTATCGCGCATGATTCTCAGCAGTTGGTAGAGATCCTTGAGAATGGTCTTCGTCTTTCCCGTGTTGGTCAGGTTCTTGTTGAACGCTGCATCGCAGGATGGAAAGAGATCGAGTACGAGGTAATGCGTGACGGAGCCGGAAACTGTATTACAGTATGTAATATGGAAAATATTGACCCGGTTGGAGTTCATACAGGAGACAGTATTGTAGTTGCACCATCTCAGACACTGGGTGATAAAGAATATCAGATGTTACGTACTTCCGCATTGAACATTATCAGTGAGTTGAATATCACAGGTGGATGTAACGTACAGTATGCATTACACCCGGAGACATTTGAATATTGTGTAATCGAGGTAAACCCTCGTGTAAGCCGTTCTTCTGCACTTGCTTCCAAAGCAACAGGATACCCGATCGCGAAGGTTGCAGCGAAGATCGCACTTGGATACAATCTGGATGAGATCAAGAATGCAATCACACAGAAGACCTATGCAAGTTTTGAGCCAATGCTTGACTATGTAGTAGTTAAGATCCCGAGACTTCCATTTGATAAATTTATCAGTGCGAAGAGAACACTGACAACACAGATGAAAGCAACCGGAGAAGTTATGAGCATCTGTAATAACTTCGAGGGAGCTCTTATGAAAGCAATCCGTTCTCTGGAGCAGCATGTAGACAGTCTGATGTCTTATGACTTCACAGATCTGACAGATGATGAACTGATCGATCAGCTGAAGAAAGTAGATGACATGCGTATGTGGAGAATCGCAGAAGCATGCAGAAGAGGAATCTCTTACGATCTGATCCACGAGATTACAAAAGTTGATGAGTGGTTTATCGATAAATTTGCGATCATCACAGAGATGGAGACAGCTCTGAAGACACAGGAACTTACACCGGAGCTTCTTGCAGAAGCAAAACGTATCGAGTTCCCGGATAATGTAATCGCACAGCTGACAGTAAGACAGAGCAGGAAATTCACGATATGCGTCATGCAAACGGTATCGTTGCAGCATATAAGATCGTAGATACTTGTGCAGCAGAGTTTGCCGCAGAGACACCATATTACTACTCTGTATATGGAAGCGAGAATGAAGTTGAACAGACAAAAGATAAGAAGAAAGTACTTGTTCTTGGAATCCGGTCCGATCCGTATCGGTCAGGGTATCGAGTTCGACTTCTGTTCTGTACATTGTACATGGCATTTGCAAAAGACGGATATGAGACAATCATTGTAAAATAATAACCCGGAGACAGTAAGTACTGACTTTGATATTGCTGATAAGCTGTACTTCGAGCCACTGACACCGGAAGATGTAGAGAGTATCGTTGATATTGAGAAACCGGACGGAGCAGTTGTACAGTTTGGTGGACAGACAGCAATCAAGCTGACAGAAGCACTTATGAAGATGGGAGTACCGATCCTTGGTACATCTGCAGAGAATGTAGACAAAGCCGAAGACCGTGAGCTCTTTGATGAGATTCTTGAAGAGTGCGAGATTCCACGTCCGACAGGTGGAACAGTATTCACAGCAGAAGAAGCGAAAGAAGTTGCCAACAGACTTGGATATCCTGTACTGGTTCGTCCTTCCTACGTTCTGGGTGGACAGGGAATGCAGATTGCAATCAACGACAATGATATTGATGAATTCATCGGAATTATTAACAGAATCGCACAGGATCACCCAATCCTTGTAGATAAATACCTTCAGGGAAAAGAGATTGAGGTCGATGCAGTATGCGACGGAACAGATATCCTGATCCCGGGTATCATGGAACATATCGAGCGTGCAGGAATCCACTCCGGAGACAGTATTTCTGTATATCCGGCACAGAGCCTGACAGAAGGAGCAAAAGCAAAGATTGCTGAGTACACAAGAAGACTTGCAAAATCACTTCATGTTATCGGTATGATTAACATCCAGTTTATCGTGTGCGGCGAAGATGATGTATATGTAATCGAAGTAAACCCACGTTCCAGCCGTACAGTACCATATATCAGTAAGGTGACAGGTATCCCGATTGTTCCTTTGGCAACACAGGTTATCACAGGAAAGAAGATCAAAGATCTTGGATACACACCGGGACTTCAGCCGGAAGCTGATTATGTAGCGGTTAAGATGCCGGTATTCTCCTTTGAGAAGATCCGCGGAGCTGATATCAGCCTTGGACCTGAGATGAAGTCTACAGGAGAGTGTCTTGGAATTGCAAAGACATTTGATGAAGCACTTTACAAAGCATTTATCGGAGCAGGAATCAAGCTTCCGAAGCATAAAAACATGATCATGACAGTCCGTGACGAAGACCATGCAGATGCAGTAGAGATTGGAAGAAGATTTGAGAAGATTGGATACCATATCTTTGCTACAAGCGGAACAGCACGTGCGCTGAATGAGGCGGGAGTAAAGGCTACTCCGGTTCGTAAGATCGAGCAGGAATCACCGAACCTTCTTGACCTGATCCTCGGACATAAGATCGATCTTGTTATCGATATCCCGGCACAGGGTGCAGAGCATTCAAGAGATGGATTTGTAATCCGTAGAAATGCAATCGAGACAGGTGTGAATGTACTGACTGCAATTGACACAGCATATGCATTGATCACAAGTCTTGAGAATACAGATATTAAGAAACTGTCACTGATCGATATTGCGAAGGTGCAGTAAGATTTGTTAAACAAGGAATCTAACATAAGAGCAAGAACAGTTACCGTATGTGGTGCCTGTTCTTGCTCTTATGTTATATACTTATATTCCAGTGAAACGAATTCGAAAAACAAATTTTGTTACTGTTCCTGTTCTTCAACTTCCGTAATTAAAGAGCTGCTTGTCACTCCTATATAAACGAGGTATAATGATTTTATCAATAAGCAGTCTTTGAAAGAACGAGAATGAAATTATTTCATGCAGTGTTTTTTGATAAAATCAGGACTGCGGAAAAGGAGGACTCAAATATGAAGATAGACATGCACTGTCACGTGAAAGAGGGGTCCATAGACAGCAGGGTAGGGATTGAGGAGTATATCACGATACTCAAGGAACACGGATTTCAGGGAATGGTGATCACGGATCACGACACATATAATGGCTACCGCTACTGGAAGAAGAATTTAAAAGGAAAGAAACATACAGATTTTGTGGTACTCAAAGGAATTGAATATGATACGAGAGATGCAGGGCATATTCTTGTAATTATGCCGGAGGGTGTAAAGATGCGTCTACTTGAGATGCGTGGAATGCCGCTTGCACTTCTGATCGATTTGGTTCATCGCAATGGTGGAGTTTTGGGACCGGCACATCCATGCGGAGAAAAGTACATGAGCTTCACTCATGCGAGAAGATACTACCTCTCACCTGAGATTGTTAAACGATTCGATTTTATTGAGACATTCAATTGTTGTGAACCGAAGGATTCCAATGCCGGGGCTTTAAAGCTAGCGGAGAAGTACGGAAAGGTAATGACCGGTGGAAGTGATTCCCACAAGACGGACTGTGTCGGACGGGCATATACGATCTTGCCGGAACCGGTCAAAACAGAGACGGAGCTGATTTCTCTGATTCATAAGAAGACCGCATTCAAGACAGGTGGTGTCTATTACAATAAGACGACAAAAGAGAAGATTGGAAAAGTGAATAAGCTTCTTGTATATTCCTTCTGGGTATACAATAAGAGTGGTGAGCTGATGAAACGTCGTGGACGGAATAAGAAAATGGAAGAAGAACATCCATTTGATCCGATTGATCCGATCGAACTGTATTATCACTCATGATTGTTTCTGGATAGCTACTATGCTTTCCTGTAAGCTCCAGGAGAACTACCATATTTTCTCTTGAAAATACGGTTGAAATAGGACAGGTTATCAAAGCCACTTGATTCTGCGATCATCAGAATGGATTCATCAGATGATTTTAAAAGTCGTGCAGCCATTGTAAGACGGTAATCGTTCAAGTATTCGGTAAATCCGGTTCCCATGTGGGCTTTGAAGAACTTCATGAAATGGGATTTACTATAATAAGTAAGTTCGGCCATGTCATCAATCGTTAGTTTTTCAGTATAATGATTTTCTACGTATTTTAAAACAGTTTTCATTTTCTCCAAAGATTTGGAATCGGAGGAAGTGGAGACTGTTTTTTTCTGACGTTCAGAGATCAGAAGAAAGAAAAAGTTGAACAGAGAACTTTTCACAGCAAGCTGCCATCCAGGTGTCTGATCAGCACAGACTAGGTCAATCTGTCGGATACAATTGCTTAAGGCTTCAAAAGATTCAAGTGCCGGAGTGAGAAAGTATTCTACAGATAGAGAACCGTCAAGAAGCGGCATAATGTATTGAAGCATGCACAGATCGTTTGCCCCGGAAGAAAGTAAATCTGGTTTGAAAATAATATTTTCATATTCCATTTTAAAAGTATCATCCTGTTCGATGGCGTGGAGGCATCCGGGACGGATCATGACAATCTCTCCACTGTGCACCAGGCGTTTATCAAAGTCTACAGAAACAAAACCCTGCCCTTTTTTGATGACAACAAGTTCCAATTCGTCGTGCCAGTGAGGCGGAACCCCAGGAAAATCGAGAGGGATTGAGCAGAGATAAGTATTATAAGGAAATTCTGCGGATGTATGTGCTTTTGTTTCATGGTAATTCTGATATTCGTTAATGTTCATACAAAAATGAGATCCTTTCGATTAAATATTATCTGACAAATCTGTTAAACTGGATTGAATCATTAGGATGATAGTATTGTACAATAAAGTGCAAGTATATTGCAAGATATTTGAAGATAATCGTATTAAAATACAATCATAAGTTGAAAACAAAGAAACAAAGTATGTAACATAAAAACAGAATCAGATTTGAAGGGAGATTATTCAAATGAACATTCAGGAAACATTACAGCAGAAACTTGGTAAAGAGATTGCACAGGCTTCCAATGAAGAAATCTACGGAGCACTTCTTAGTATGGTGCAGGAAATGGCAGGAGAAAAGGAACGTACAGATAGTAAGAAAAAACTGTACTATATTTCCGCAGAATTCCTGATTGGAAAACTGCTTTCTAACAATATGATCAATCTTGGTATTTTTAATGAAGTAAAAGATGTGCTTGCACAGAACGGTAAGAACATTGCAGAAATCGAAGAAGTAGAGCCAGAACCATCACTTGGTAATGGTGGACTTGGACGACTGGCAGCATGTTTCCTTGATTCAATCGCAACACTTGGACTTGCTGGAGACGGTGTCGGACTGAACTATCATCTTGGACTTTTCAAACAGGAGTTTAAAAATAACCTTCAGAGAGAAACTCCGAATCCATGGATTGAAGAAAAATCCTGGCTGAAAAAGACAGATGTTGTTTATCCGGTATCTTTCAAAGGACTTAATGTAAATGCGAGAATGTATGATATTGAAGTAACAGGATATAACAATAAGACAAATAAATTACATCTCTTTGATATTGACTCTGTAGATGAGACAATCGTAGAGGATGGAATTGCTTTTAATAAAGAAGACATCGAGAAGAACCTGACACTTTTCTTATATCCAGATGATAGTGATGAGAACGGAAGACTGCTTCGAATCTATCAGCAGTATTTCATGGTAAGTGCAGGAGCACAGCTGATTCTTGATGAATGTACAGCAAAGGGATGCAACCTTCATGATCTTGCTGATTATGCAGTGATCCAGATCAATGATACTCACCCGACAATGGTAATTCCGGAACTGATCCGTCTTCTTGTAGAGAGAGGATTAGACATGGATGAGGCGATCGAAGTTGTTTCTAAGACATGTGCATACACAAATCATACAATCCTTGCAGAGGCACTGGAAAAATGGCCTGTATATTACCTGAAGAAGGTAGTTCCGCAGCTGATGCCGATCATCGAAGTGTTGGATGATAAAGTAAGAAGAAAATATGAAGATGAAAGCGTTTCTATTATTGACAGAAATGATACAGTTCATATGGCACATATTGATATCCATTACGGATTCAGTGTAAACGGTGTTGCTTCTCTTCATACAGAGATTCTGAAAGAGACAGAACTGAATAATTTCTACAAGATTTATCCGGAGAAGTTTAACAATAAGACAAATGGTATTACATTCCGTCGCTGGTTACTGCATTGTAATCCGACTCTCACAGAGCTTCTTGATGAACTGATCGGAGAGGGATACAAGAAAGATGCAGCAGAACTTGAGAAACTTCTTGCATTTAAGGATGATGATAAGGTTCTCGACAGATTAGTAGAGATCAAACATGCAAATAAAGAGGCACTGTGCAAATATCTGGAAGAGACACAGGGAGTAAAAGTAAGCCCTGATACAATCTTTGATATTCAGATCAAACGTCTGCACGAGTACAAACGTCAGCAGCTGAATGCATTATATATCATTGATAAATATCTTGAGATCAAAGCAGGAAAGATTCCGGCTGCACCAGTGACAGCAATCTTTGGAGCGAAGGCAGCACCGGCTTATGTAATCGCAAAAGATATTATTCACCTGATTCTCTGCCTGCAGGAGATTATCAACAATGATCCAGAGGTAAGTCCATACCTGAAGGTTGTTATGGTTGAGAACTATAATGTAACAAAGGCTGAAAAATTAATTCCGGCTTGTGATATTTCCGAGCAGATTTCACTTGCATCTAAAGAAGCCAGTGGAACAGGTAATATGAAATTCATGCTGAACGGAGCTGTAACACTCGGAACAGAGGATGGAGCAAATGTTGAGATTCATGAACTCGTTGGAAACGATAACATTTTTGTATTCGGTGCATCCAGTGATGAAGTAATTGAGCATTATGCAAAGGCTGATTATGTCGCAAGAGATTTCTATGAGAAGAATCCTGCGATCAAGGCAGCAATTGACTTTATTACAAGCGAGGAAGTTCTGAAAGTTGGAGAGAAAGAGAATCTTGAGAGACTGCAGCATGAGATTATCAGTAAAGACTGGTTCATGACCCTTCTTGACTTCGACAGCTATAAAGAAAAGAAAGAAGAAGCATTGAGAGCTTATGCAGATCAGAAAACATGGGCTAAGAAAGCACTTGTAAATATTGCGAAAGCAGGGTATTTCTCATCTGACAGAACAATCGAAGAGTACAACAGAGATATCTGGCATCTGTAAGAGGAGGAGAAGAACGTGAAAAGAGCGAGCGGAGTATTATTACCGGTATTTTCATTGCCATCAAAATACGGAATTGGCTGTTTCTCAAAAGAAGCGTATAAATTTATTGATCAGTTAAAAGAGGCTGGACAGAGTTACTGGCAGATTCTGCCGCTTGGACCGACTGGATACGGGGATTCCCCGTACCAGTCTTTCTCCACATACGCTGGAAATCCATATTTTATTGATCTGAAGACACTGATTAAAGAAGGACTTCTGACAAAAAAAGAATGTAAAACGTATGATTTTGGAGAGCAGGCAGACAGTATTGATTACGAGAAAATCTACAATTCAAGATTTAAAGTGCTGAAAAAGGCGTTTGAGCGTTTCGAAAAAGATGAAGCATATGATAACTTTGTTAAAGAAAATGCGTACTGGCTGGATGATTATAGCCTCTATATGGCAATCAAGGACAGTAAAGGTGGAATCAGTTGGAATGAATGGG
>ENA-OQET01000376-OQET01000376.1-human-gut-metagenome-genome-assembly--contig:-NODE-376-length-24245-cov-4.037690_pt1 | contig 24245 bp, 20 predicted proteins | sample MGYA00242800_ERZ504645 | MGnify/ENA primary metagenome ERZ504645 (study PRJEB26092, sample SAMD00036308) | human gut metagenome | host: Homo sapiens | study: EMG produced TPA metagenomics assembly of... | reverse complement strand
CCCCAACTTTGTCTACAGTCTGATCCAAAAACATGTTTTTGGATATTTTTATATGGAATTATAATGTTGTAGGGGAAAATGCATTGACAAACCTGAAAAAAGGACAATATAATTTAAATTACATAGTTTGAACCAACTAACCAAAACGTAATCGGAAAACGAGAAACAGAGGAAAAAGCAATGGAAACAAAGAAAGTGGCAAAAGAATACCTGCAAAAAGATATTCTGCGGACGATTTTCCAGATGCGGAAAACGGCAGGAGGATGATAAGCAGATCAAAAAAATCATCGTATTAGACTATGACCTGACCGAGTATCACTGGAAAACGAACATTAAGAAACTGCAAGAGGAAGGCTTTCTGGAAACGGACAGTGATGCGAAGATTCCGGCACTGACAGAAAGCGGAACGGAGTATGCGAGACAACTGCAACGGGCAGCCGAAGGCTGGAATCAGTTCTTGCAAATGAGTGGAGTCAATGAAAAGACAGCAGACAGGGATGGCAGACTCATGGCGTGTGAGGTATCCGATCCGGACAAAATCGAAAATTTATGGAAATTTATCAATGACGGTGGAAGAAGTTCCATTCCGAAAAGTGTAGACTGCCACACGCTGTGGAAGAAGTTGAAACCGGGAAAGTATCAGATGTGGTATTCCTTTTACACCACAGAAATTGGAAAAGAGAGAAAAGCAGCTATCGAAGATATGCGGTTTGAAAGGGATGGCTGGCTGCACATAGAGCCTTGGGAGATTTGGTTGGAACTAACGGAGCATCCGGAAAATGAGGATGACAGGACAATCTGGTATCAGAACATGTATGGAATCTGGAAGAAGGCAGAAGTAAATGATCACAGCATCAAAATACCTGCCGCAGCATTTCACATAGAGTACGAACAGCAGTGGTTGGGTGAAATACATTTCACCTGTAATCTGGGGTTTGTCGCAGAGGAAAAAGAAAGGCTCCAAGAAAAAAACGATATGCTTACTGGATGGAAGGCTTTTGCAGAAAATACCGGATATCGTGTAGCGGATGAATATTAAAAAAGACAGGTAGGAAAGGTAACATGGAAAGAAAGATTGAAAACAGAAATATTGATGTGACAAAAGCCAGAGGCGAACTGGAAGAAGATCTTCTGGAATATGTCTACCGGATGTGGAGGCAGGGCAGACAGATCACATCGAAAGAGTATGCCAGAGAAGTGAACATAACCGGATATGAAGCGGCAGGTCTGGTGCGGAGTCTGGTGAAAAAAGGATTTTTGTGTGAGCCGGAAAAACGGACATCTGGAACTGACCGATAAGGGAAAACTGGAAGGGACTGGAGTGCCTTGCACGCCATGAGAAACTGACACAGTTCTTTCAGATGGTCAGCGGCATGGACCAAGAGCGTGCTCAGGAAGATGCCTGTAGAGTGGAACATTATATCAGTCCGGAAGGATTAAAAGGAATTGAAAACTTTTTGCAGTACGGTGACGTATACGACAGAGTTTATGACGATATGGACTTGTATACTTTTTATGAGGATGGTGAGTTCCCGATGGCATTCGGACTGTATGAACCGGAACGACGCAATCCAAGATTCCTTGCACCAGAGTACGAGAAACTGGAACACTCTGTTATATTAAGAGTGAAAAAGTCCCAGAACTGCTTCCTGCTCAGGACAAAAAAGGACGAATCCATCGGCTATGTATGGTACAGAAGAGAGGATGAATGGATACAGGCGAAAGAAGAAAAAGGTGTTTATCAGTTACCGACAGACATCTGTACTTATACTGCCAATACAGGAATCCCGATTACAGAAGCAGTGGCAATCATTGCGATTACACGCTTTGATCAGAAGCCATTGCCAATCGATTATCGGGAATTGAATATTCATGTATGGTGACGAAGAGAGGAACAAGAAAATGGAAAAAGGTGAACATCTAAAGAGACAGAACAGACCTACAATGCTGCAACTGCAATATTTACAACGCCTGTCAAAAGTAGAAAAGAAACGTGGAGCTCAGGGAAGTATTGCAGAATATTATAGCGTGAACCGTTCAACGGTGAACCGCTATTTTAAGAGCTGCATAGAAAGAGGAATTCTGACAGAATCACTGGAATTTACTCCTGTGGGAGAAGAATGGCTGGAAAGATATACCAAGCTGTATGAGAATTTTGAAAAATATCTGGAAGAAATCGGTGCAAAACCGGAAGAAATCGAGGAATCACTGGATGTTATGGTGGAGAATATCGACATCCACATGCTGGAACTGATGATTAGCGCCTATACAGAGAAAAAATCAGTATACAAGAAAAAAGAGAATGAACTGGATCAGGAGATACAGCACAATCTGCAGAAATGTGAAAGACATCCGGTAGTGTTCCGACTTTATCGAATGAATAAAAAGCCGGGGCAGGACAGAGATTCAATGGCGATGAGAGGATTTGAAGATATAGCCGAAATCGTTCAGGAGAATGGAGAAAGCTATCTGGAATTAAAACTGAAAGAGATGGCTGCACACTCCAGAGCGAACGGTGAAATGATGGCTGGAAAACTGAAAACATTGAAGTATGAGCATAATGAAGTTCTTGAAGAAGCAAGAATAGAGAATAATATAGTGAAAATCCCGATGGAAGCGTGCAGAATCCACCGATGGACGGGGATTGGCACGATGGGAATTGTACCAGTTACCGTTACCTGCAGTGTAGGACCAATGCACATGCCGGAAAGCACTGCACTGTTATATTTCTGGGTATAAATAAGAAGTGAGAAAAATTCTCATTTACGCATATCATGTAACAAAATAAGAAAAAATTTCAATAAAGTGCCGTTGTTGATAAAACACTATCAATAACGGCACTTTTACGTCTATTGTTGTCTGAATAGCAACAAAATCAAAGAAAATAACGGCTTATTTGTTGCAATTTAGGCAACAAACTTGTAAAAAATGGCGTTGACATTGGATGGCGAATTATGGTATCTTTCAGACAAGGAGTTAGATACGAGTAACCGGAAATATTCTCGTAGAACTCTAAACATCATAACTAAAAATTTATTAGCAAAAAGCTAATGCCAAAAAACGAAAAGGAGGATTACAGTTAAGTTATGAGAAAGATCAAGAAATTAGTTGCTACACTGTTAGCAGCAACAATGGTACTGGCAATGGGAGTTACAGCATTTGCGGCTGAAAATGACTCTACAGCATTAGCGGCAGGAACATATACTGCTAATCAGAATCTTTACAAAGATGCAGAGTGCACCAATCCATCAATGGGTGATGCAGCAGTTAATGACATGTGGGCTGACATTACTATAAATGCTAATGGAAAAGCAACACTGGTTGTTCATACACATGAAATTAAATATTTAGGACTTACAGGTCATTTGGGAAAAATGGAAATCAATGGAACAGCTAAAGAGCCTGTTAAAGACAGCTCAGGTGACGTAGTAGATTATTATTTTACATTCACAGATTTAGATGCTTCAATGTTTTATGAGGGTTGCGTGATTACTGGAAAGTTCACAACATACGTAGGAATTATGCCGATGAGTGCAACTGGATATCTGAAACTTACAGGAATTGAATAATTGACATAATTATTTAGGAGAGGCTGCTGTACAATTGGTGTAGCAGCCTTTTTGTGAATGGAGACAATATGAAAATAATAAAAAAAGTTATTAGCGTTTACTCTAAGTGCAAGTATGGTGCTCGGGGCGTCTGGACTAGATGCGTTTGCAAAAACAGAAGAAGATGTATCAAAGACAGAAACGAATACATCTGGCATAGAAGCGAATAAATCTTATCTTGTACCATTGACGTTTTATGATGTGACTGGAGAATCAATTCGAGATTATGGAGGACTCGGAGGAATTCCAGAGTTTATAGATAATGTTGCGATTGTTAGTAAAAATAGCGATGATACTTATCATGTAACGCTCCAGATAGAAACTACAATAAAATAGATGTATTACAATTTTCAAAACCAGGGGTTATATCTGATGAAACAGAACCGAGGAATGCTCTTTTTGGAACGTATAATTTACCAGAATCGTATATTTTTGAAAAGATACAGCAGAAGATGTCAGAACAGCTATAGACAGATACATAAGTGAAGAGTGGAATGAAAAATATATCCAGAATGTGGATGTACAGACAGCAGATACAGGAGTTTCATGGTATTCATTTGATGTTGATAGTTTGGAAAAATCAATTTATGTAAAGGGTTTTCGCAGCTATGGATATAAAAGGGTAGGAAAAAAATATACTTATGCTTCGGGAATAGACTCAGGAAAATTTACATTTGATTTAAGTCAAGCAGAAACGGTAAATGAATTGAGCGATTCTAGTTATAAAAATGCAGGTCTTGAAATTTCAAAAGTTTCAACAACAGCAGGAGAACCGGTAAATTTTTATGCGTTTCCTGTAGAAGGGAATGAAGTAAATGATTATTTCGCTGGAACGAATGACATTAGTGTCGATAATCAGAAAATGGAAGTTTCAACAGAACTTAAAAATGCGGATAACATTGCATCAGTTCAGGTACTTAATGGGATAAATGATTTAGGAGATAAATCAACTTCTACTACAGAGAATACAAACTTTTTACAGTATAAATATGCATATTCGGCTGAACAAGTAGGAGATAAAACAATTTCTGTTTATTCAGACAATATTTTAAGTGATGGAAAAATTTCTCTTACATTTTCTAACTTACAGGAGGCTGTATTCGGTAAACAAATTAAAGTTCAAACAACCGATGGAAAAACCTATTATGGAGAGGCAAGAATAAAAAGCAATGCCAAGAAAGATTTACGTTTAACCGACGGTGGTGTAACCGTAATAACAGACAGCTACAATGTAGGTAGTGATAATCCGGAATTTAAAGCAGAGTTACTGGAAGAGAATACAGATGAAGATAGTGAATATAATAAATATTTTTCACTTTTAGCAGGAAGTTCATCAAAGGCTTTGATTTATAATTTGGGAATAAATGTAAATGGAACAACTGTTAAACCGACAAGAGCGGTAGAACTTAGAGTTAAGATACCAGAGGACTGGGACACAAGTAAAATTGAAGTTCAATGGTATGATGCTCCGGTATACCAGATATTTAATCCGATTGAAAACTTTGGAAATTCTTCTTATAAAAATGAAGATGGTAGTATCCGGATGGATGGTGATGAGTTAGTTATAACAGGAACTACTTGCGTATATAATACATTGGCAATTTCAGAAAAATCAGATAAGACAGACATTTCTGAAATAAAAGACGGAGTTTATAATGTTAATGTTACTATGTGGCAACAGGCTCAGCCGGATAGATTATCTATGAGTAATTCGGCGGTTGTTAATGATTCTGCACGCTTAGTAGTTGAAAATGGAAAGAAACATATCTATTTTGATACGCAGGGAATTACAATCGCTGGTCGTTATGGATATAGCAATGGAATATTCTGGGCAAATAATGAACAGACAGAAGAAAATGGACTTCCAGTATTAAGTGAATATACACCACTTGATTATTACAGTTATTATCTGAATGATTCGGGTAGCACAGATATGGATTCTTATGCAGAACAGTATGATCTGTATTATCCAAAGACAGTTGGATTTGAGTTCCCGGAATCAGCGGACAGAGATGATGGGGTATATCTGAACTTCTTTGTCCCTATCATGGATGAACTTCAGAATAAAGTTCCTGGATCTGGTGAAGGATGCAGAACGGCATTTATGACTTTATCTGGTTTAACACCTGTAGCGGAAATTAACGAGCCAACCCACGATAAATCTGTTTTAGTTGTAGCAGTTGATAAAGCATCTAAATATACAGCCGACAATTATACAGAGGAATCTTACAAAGTATTATCTGACGCAGTAGCAAAAGCTCAGAAGGTAATCGACGGAACAACTTCTGCAAACGATTCGGAAATCGTAGCATTAGATAAAGAAATTTCTGATGCAATCAGCGGATTAAAAGAGGCAACTGGACTTGACAAATACAATAAAGTTCTGAAAAATGCCAAGGCATTAAATGAAGCAGAATATACAGCAGAAAGCTGGGCAGACCTTCAGGCAGTGATCGCTGCTCAGGAAGGAAAGGTAACAGAAGCAAATGCAGATCAGGCATCCGCAGACCTTCAGTCAGCAGTAGATGCACTTGTACCGATGTCAACAGCCGTTTCCATGGAAAAAGGTGTTTACGAAGTACAGGCAACACTTACCAATCAGGATGGAACAGCGAATGATTTGAATGCGGGATTAAAATCTGCTCGTTTATATACAGATAAAGATGGCAATGTAACTGCTTATCTGTACGTGGACGGAATTACCGGTATGCAGTATCGCAAAGGTGCCGGATATGCAGATGCAGATACAGACGCAGGCAGACTTGTAGTTGCACTTCCTGCAAATGTAGAAAACCACAAAGTAAAAGTAACAACAGAAAGCGGAGAAGCAGAACTCCTGTTAAATCTTGATTTGAAATCTGCAGTAAAACAGGAAATTAAAAAATCTGATTTGGAATCAAAACTGAATGATGCGAAAGCGTTAAAAGAGAAAAACTATACAAGCGAATCTTTTGCTGGATTAACTGATGCGATTGCTACAGCAGAAAGTGTTCTGGCAGATAAGGTGGCATTCCAGTCAGAAATCACGGCAGCAGAGACAGCCTTGGATACAGCAACCGCAGGTCTTGTAATGAAAGAAGAAGTAAAAGCAAGAGAAGAACTGGATCAGGCAGTTTCCGATGCGAAAAATAATTATGCAGAAGCAAATTATACAAAAGACAGCTATGAGAATCTGAAGTCTGCAATCAAGGAAGCTGAAGAAGTATTAGCAAAATCTGATGCGACAGCAGATGAAATGAAAGAACAGGTTGAAAAACTGGATAAAGCAGTGAAAGCACTTGTTCGTCTGGATGATGTAGTAGATAAGTCAGAATTAAATGGCTATATCGAAGATGCACTGACCAAGACAAATGACGGCACTTATACAGACAACAGTTGGAACAGTTTCCAGGCAGCAATCAAATCTGCTCAGAAAGTATCCGCTGATGTCAATGCAACAAAAGCAGAAGTAGAAAAGCAGACAAAACTGCTGACCTCTTCTTATGAAGCACTTGTTGTTAAGAACAAGCAGAGTAATCTTTTTGAAAAATATCCGCAGATTTTTGAAGGTACATATTCCGTACCGATCAAACTGCTCAACGCAACATCCGATGAAAATTCTATGGGAAATGCTTCCATGGTTCAGACCGGAATTGTAAGAGTTACGGGTAAAGGTGAAGTAACACTGGAGATGAACTTCCAGTCTATGCAGTTTGCCGGAATGACAGGCTATCTGTACAAACTGAAAAAAGTCGATATGGATACGGTTGAATACAACAAATATAATTATCCGGTAAAATATGAGGCTTCTGATGCGACAACTCTGGAAGAGTACACGGACGTTTATGATTTATTTAATGATAAGAACTCTGAATATTATGACAAGAATACCGAAGGAAACTGGTATCCGAAGAAATTATCGATCCCGATTAAACTGAACGATAACCTGTTCTATGTAGAGGTTTATGTTCCGGTTATGGAAAGCATTGGTGAAGGTCAGGGTACAAAAGTTGCCAGAGTTTCTATCGACTGGGCAAATATCAAACAGGAGACAGGCGTTGAGAGAGATAACAGTGTGATCAAAGCACTTCTGGATCAGGTGAAGGCTATGTCTAAGGGCAATGTTGCTGATGAATACTGGAATGCTTTAAATGCAGCTTATATGACAGCACAGGATGTGTATAACGACATGAATTCTACTCAGAAAGAAATTGATCTTCAGGTGAAAGCTTTACAGGCAGCCGTAGACGCAGTAGAAACTCAGGTTGTAGACAAGACAGAATTGAATGCATTGATTGAAAAAGCAACAGCAGAAGCAAACCGTACAGATGTTGTTTATACTTCTGCAACACTTGAAGCATTAAAAACAGCGATCACAAATGCACAGGCAGTGGCAGCAAAAGAAGATGCTACCAAGGCAGAAGTTCAGGCACAGGTAACAGCACTCCAGACAGCACTGGATGGTTTGAGAGCTGTAGATAAGACGAATCTGAATGACTTGATTGCAAAAGCAAAAGCGGAAGCAGCAAAAACAGATGTTTACGAAAGCAACAGTCTGATAGTCCTGAATACAGCAATTACACTGGCTGAGAATGTTGCAGCAAATCCAAAAGCAACAGAGTCAGAAGTTGCAGCAGCAGAGAAATCCCTGACAACTGCTTTAAATGGACTGGTAGAAAAAGAAGTTGTAGATAAGAGCAAACTGGAAAGTAAGATTGCAGAAGCAAAAACATTTGTAAGTCAGACAGACGTTTACACAGAAAGCTCTCTTGCAACATTGCAGAGTGCAATTAATCGTGCACAGAATGTCATGGATAATGATTCAGCATCACAGAAACTTGTAGATGAACAGGTGACAAAACTGACAGAAGCAATCCAGCAGTTAGCAAAGAAAAATGATGGAAAACTGGATATCAAGAATCTTGCAGATGGTGTTTACTCCGTTTACGGAACAATGGTGAAAGTAGACAAGAATACATATTCTATGTCAAATGAGGCAATTAACCACACTATCAAACTGACAGTGAAGAATGGTAAATACTATATCACTCTGAACTTCAACGGACTGACCGTAGGACAAAAACTTGGATATTTAAGCCAGCTGAAATACTTCACAACAGGTTATAGTGTTGATCCTCAGTATGGTAATCCGCAGGGATCACTTGCAGATGTTACCGTAGATAGTTATCAGAAGAATGCAGATGGAACGTTAGTATCTGATTCTTATGGAACAAACTATCCAGATGTCGTTACATTCGAATTGATTCCGGAAGCTCTGAATGATGGATATGTGCCATTACAGGTATTCGTTCCAATTATGGATGCTATCAGTTCCGGCACAGGAACTCAGCCAGTATTCCTGAAACTGGATTGGAGCTCACTGAAAGCGACCACATCCGACGATCCGAACTTTGATAAGAATGATAACAACAATAGCAACAACAATAATTCCAATGGAAATAACAATAATGGCTCTTCGATTGGAAATGGTTCACTTGGAAATAATACCCTCGGAAACAATTCTCTTGGAAGCAGCAAACTTGGTTCTTCCTCACTTGGAAGTGGTTCTTCAAGTCTGAAGAGCGGAACATCCAGCCTTGGAAATGGTACAGGTTCCAGCCTCAAGGGTGCATCCAGTGTTAAGACAGATGATGTCGTAGCAAACAATACACTTTGGGCAGCACTTCTTCTGCTCGGTGGAGTAGCACTTCTTGCAGGACTGATGGAGTACAAAAAAAGAAAAGTAACAAAGTAAAAGCTATGAAGAAAAAGCTTAAGAATGGCTTCCTGATCTGACAGGCAGTTCGTAAGCAGACAGGTAATTGCTCAGAGCCGGGCAGACGGAATCTTAACAGTTACGCAGAAAGAAAATGGAAGTCTCTGCTACATAAGTGGCAGGGACTTCTCTAGTATAACAGGAGAAAAAAGATGAAATTAGCAAAGATAAAGAACAGAATCAAGTCTGTGGTGATGGCTTCGGCACTTGGCCTTGCCCTGCTGGCTGGTTTTCCGGCAGTGGAGGCACAGGCGGCTACAGGAAGTGTCTATACCTGTACCATTAACCGAAGTTATTCCAATCCGGTTACAGGCAAGGTAGAGGATGCTGGAGGTGCAAGCTCGTATGCCACCGGACAGGGAATGGTAGAAGGATGCGTTTATCCAACTGGCTTGTTAGAATTGACGGATGATGGCTCTTATTACCTTACCATTAAAATGAGTCTGATGGATTACACCAGTGGACACAGTTTTCAGGTTCAGAACTATGGCGACTCTGGTTGGTCTACACCATCCGAGATTGGAATTACAGGAAATGGAACGGACAGCAATGGTACAACGTCCGATATCTGTATGAAAGTACCAAGTGAAAATTGTATCATACGTGGAAGTATGTATGTAGAACCAATGGGAAGGGATGTGGTTTTCTTCCTGTATCCAAGCAACTTTAGTGAAGGAAACAGTTCAGGAATGAATGCGACAATCGTAACAGAAGCATCTGGAAGCGGAACGAATAGCAGTAGCAGTGCACAGAGCTCAGAATCAGGAAGTTCCGTCAGCGCAGGAAATTCTTCCCTTCAGAGTTCAGAAAGCGCTTCATCAGAAAGTGGATCTTCAAACAAAAAGTTACAGAGCAGTATATCAGAAGCAGCAAAGCCAAGCAGTGAATCGGAAACTCCGAGTACGGACAGCAGTACACTGGACAGTGCAGAAGGATTAAGTCTTTCTACCGCAAAGGATGCAGATGCAGCAGACAGTGACAGTACTTCCACATCGACTTCAGGAAACAAGGTATTTCAGATCGCAATTGCGGTTCTGGTGGTCGGGCTGATCCTGATCGGTGTTGTGGCTGCTGTGGTATTCTATTTCCGTAAGAACTGGAGACGCTGGGGAGGTGGACAGGACGATGATGAATAGAAGATTAAAGAAAGCATCCGCAGTCCTGCTTGCGATGACCATGCTCTTTTCCCTTGCAGGATGTGTTGATCAGAGTCAGGGAAAGGAAAGCAGTGACTCCGGGACAAAGACCGAGAGCAGTGCGGATACTTCTTCGGAATCCGCAGAGTCGTTATTGAAGATCACCGATCCGAAGGAAAAGGCTGCGGTGGAAGCAGCGAAGAAGAAGGTGCAGGAGCTGGATGGAGAGCCGAGGATCATTGCGACTTCTCCGGCAACCGCAGATATCTGTGACAAGCTGGAACTGGATCTGGTGGGTGTATGCAGCAGTACCGTATCCACCATCCCGGACAGATATAAGGATGTAGAGACGGTCGGAACAGCCATGAGTCCGGATACCGAGATTCTTTCATCCTTAAAACCGGACTGGATCTTAAGCCCGGTATCCTTACAGAGTGACCTGCAGCCGAAGTATGAAGCCATCGGTTCTGACTGGGCATTCTTAAACCTCAGAAGTGTACCGGGTATGTACCGTTCCATTCAGGAGCTGGGCGAGATCTTCGACCGGCAGGATCAGGCAGATAAGCTGGTGAAAGAATTTACCGAGTTTTATGATGATTATAAGAAGAAAAACGAAGGCAAGGACCATCCGAAGGTGATGATCCTGATGGGACTTCCGGGAAGTTATATCATTGCCACACCGAACTCCTATGTGGGAAGTCTGGTGGAACTGGCAGGCGGTGAGAATGTGTATTCTGACACCGATCAGGAATTCCTGACCGTCAACACGGAAGATATGAAGACCAAAGAGCCGGATATCATCCTGCGTGCAGCCCATGCACTGCCGGATCAGGTCGTGGAGATGTTCAACAAGGATTTTGCTGAGAATGATATCTGGCAGCATTTTGATGCAGTGAAGAATGGCAGAGTCTATGACCTGACGTATGAATACTTTGGCATGAGTGCAACATTTAAATATCCACAGGCGCTGGAAGAATTACAGCCGATCCTGTACCCGGAGAGTGATGAAGATACAGCAAAAGCAAAAGAAGCCAGTGACAATGCACAGAAGAAAGCCAAGGATTCTGACGCAACTGAGAAATACAACGAACAGCAGAGTAAGTAGAAAGGAGAGGACAGATGAAAGAGACAGAAATACAGAATACTTCTGAGACTTCTAAAGCCGAAGTCCAGAACTCTCCGCACAGGATAAAGCAAGGAAACATCGAAAAACAGCAAAAGCAGCCATTTCTTTTATCGTGATGATCTTGCTGCTTGTGGCATTATTCTTTGCCGCAGTGAACATCGGAAGCCTGAAGGTCAGCTTCCCGGAACTGCTGAAAGGTTTGTTTATAGAATACAATGAAGATGTGGCAACGATCTATGACCTGCGGTTCCCACGAATCGTAATCTCTATGTTAGCAGGAGCAGCGATAGCGGTATCGGGTGTGTTATTTCAGGCGGTACTTAAGAACCCACTTGCCGATCCGGGGATCATTGGTATCTCCAGTGGGGCGAGCTTTGCGGCAGTACTGATCACCGCATTTGCACCGACGTTATTTTTCTTCACTCCGCTGTTCGCTTTTCTTGGCGGTGTGATCGCCTTTGTGCTGGTCTACAGCCTGTCATGGAAAGGGGGATTAAGTCCTCTGAGAATCATCCTTGTCGGTGTGGCGGTGGATGCGATGTTTACGGGACTTTCCAGTGCATTAAACTCCATGAACGGTGGGAATATGTCCGGTGTGGCAGCCATTGTTAATGGAAATATCACCATGAAGACATGGGATGACGTGAAGACTTTAGTACCATATGTTGTGATCGGACTGGTACTGGCACTGGTCATGACAAAGATGTGTAATCTGCTGGCGCTGGAAGATAAGACAGCCAGGAGTCTTGGAATCAATGTCAATGCCATGCGTATTGTGATCTCCCTGATCGCTGTACTGCTTGCAAGTATTTCCACAGCAGTGGCCGGAGTGATCAGTTTCTTAGGACTGATCGTACCGCATATCGGAAGAATTCTGGTAGGAAGTGACCATAAGGCATTAGTACCATTTAGTGCTTTGTTCGGAGCGTTTACATTCCTACTGGCTGATACCATCGGAAGAACGATAGCTGCTCCGTATGAAGTATCCGCATCCATCATCATGAGTGTGGTCGGAGGACCATTCTTCATCATTCTGTTAAGGAGGTCTAAGAAGTATGCAAAGTAAAGAAAAGAATATGGATTTGACTTCTACAGAGAATGAAGCAGCAAAGAAAGCGAAAAAAGCGGATAAGTGGGCAGACAAGCCTGCGATGGAAGTCAGAGACCTGCACTTTGCCTATGGCAAAAATAAAGTGTTAAAAGGTGTATCCTTAAAGATCGAGGAAGGCAAGATCACAACCATCATGGGAGCGAACGGATGTGGAAAATCCACCCTGTTCTCCCTGATGACGAAGAACTCATATCCGGGGAAAGGAAATATCTTCCTCAAGGGAAAGAATATCCAGAACCTGAACTTAAAAGAATTTGCCCGAAAGGTAGCCATCGTCCAGCAGTATAACAGTGCATCGGACGATATCACTGTTGAGAATCTGGTGGCATTCGGACGTACCCCACATAAAAAGATGATGCAGGGGGACAGTGCCGAGGATGAGCGTATGATCGAATGGGCACTGGAAGTCACGAACCTGATGGAGTACCGGGACAGAGAAGTATCAAGACTTTCCGGAGGACAGCGCCAGAGAGTATGGATCGCAATGGCACTTTGTCAGGGGACAAAGACGCTGTTCCTTGATGAGCCGACCACCTATCTGGATATCCGGTATCAGATTGAGATCCTGCAGCTTGTAAAAAAACTCAATCAGGAATTTGGCATTACCATTATTATGGTACTGCATGACATCAATCAGGCAATCACTTATTCAGACAACATAATCGGAATGAAAGACGGAGTGGTACTGGTGGAAGGTGATCCGGAGGAAGTAATCACCGAAGAAAGCATCCGGGAGCTGTATGGTATCGAGCTTGGTGTGACGAAAGTAGACGGACGGAAGTTTGTGCTGGCGGTGTGATTTTAGTTACTGTTCACTCCCGTGTCAATCACTCCGCTGATTGACACGGAGGATGCGTGTTTTGACTTGAATGCATATCGCCCCATTGCCAAAGGCGATTAAAAATGGCGAGATGCGTTGCTGGTCGCACATCGTGTGAACAGTAACTGATTTTAGTATAAGATGTTTGATAATTGAATAGATGTTTGACATAGAATGAAAGCGGTGTTAATATGATATTAGAAAAGGTGCTACCGATGACGGTTCGCCTGATGAAAAAAAGATGGTAAAAATAACCGCTCTCAGTTTCCTAGGCTAAGGGGCGGTTATTTTTGTGCCTTGGAATCACGCTTCCCATGAGCGTAACCCAGACTGTAAAAAGTCGCACACAGTGAAATCACTGCGATTAAGTCACTGATGGTCAGCATAAGCACATACCTCCTTTCGTAAGAATTCCCTCAAAAAGAGAGATAGATCTATGTAATCGGAGCTATATACTCTCCGCACAAAGCGAACCGCCATTTCACGTCAAGTGAAGTAGCACCTTAGGCTGTAAAGCCTGTGTCTATTCTATCAAATCCCTAACGATTACACAATGTGTAAAATAATAAAATTAACGCAAATGAATTAATGAAAGGAAAGAAGATGGAAAATCCATTAAAAATAGTCTGGATCGTGCTTGGATTTCTTTGTCTGGGACTTGGTACGATAGGAATAGTACTTCCTATTCTGCCAACCGTTCCGTTTTACATGGCAACGCTGTTCTGCTTTGCCAAGAGTTCAAAGAAACTGCATGATTGGTTCATAGGAACGAATTTATATAAGAAACATCTGGACAGCTTCGTCCAGAAAAGAGCCATGACGATGGGAACAAAGTGCAAGATCGTAGGAACTGTGACCGTAGTTATGGCGATCGGATTTATCTGCATGAAGGATGTGCCGGTTGGAAGAATCTGTCTGGCAGTGGTGTGGGTGTGTCACATTATGTATTTCTTCTTAAGGGTAAAGACAGTAAAAACGGGAGAAATGGAAACGGAATAAACAGCTTTGATATGAATAAAAAGAACAAAGTAGAAAAAAAGCGGCAGAAAGAACAGTATGTCGTGGAAGAGATGATCCGGTTGTACTGCCGGAAGAATCATAAGGAATATGACAAAACGACAGGAAAGATGTGTCCTTCCTGTCAGGAACTTTCAGATTATGCCAGACTCAGAAGCCAGAAATGTCCCTTTATGGAAGAGAAAACATTCTGTGCAAACTGTAAAGTACATTGCTACAAGCCGGAGATGAGGGAGAAGATTCGAGTGGTCATGCGGTTTTCCGGACCGAGGATGCTTTTCTATCATCCGGTGCTGGCAGTGTGGCATCTGGTCTGTAGTGTGAAAGAAAAATAGTGTAAAAATAATGAAAAAAACGAAACCCATATAAAATAAAGTGAGTTGGTAAAAGCAAATGATTAAAACAAGACTGGTGGGACTTTTATCCCACGCAAAAAGTACATTGTCTACACTATCCTGTGGCAGTGGGCGGCATTGCTCTCACAGGTGCTGGCGGTATTTACGATTGCCGACCTGTTAGAGCGCGTGGTCTATCGTGCGGTGACAGTGCCGGTGATTGAGAGGACAATCCTGATCCTCGTTCTGGTGGTGATCATACGATTTGTATGCGAACGGATGGGGGCAAGGTCTTCATATCTTGCATGTGTAGATGTAAAGAGAATTTTAAGAGAAAAGATTTATGACAAGATGTTGAAACTGGGAGCTTCCTACAGTGAGCAGGTGTCTTCTTCTGAGGTGGTACAGGTTTCGACAGAAGGTGTTGAGCAGTTGGAAACGTATTTTGGAAAATACCTTCCGCAGTTGTTCTACAGCCTGATCGCACCACTGACCTTATTTCTCATTCTTTGCAGAGTGAGTGTAAAGGCAAGTGTGATCCTGTTGATCTGTGTGCCACTGATCCCGATCTCGATCGTTGTGGTACAGAAGATCGCAAAGAAACTTTTGAGCAAATATTGGAGTATCTATACCGGGCTGGGTGATTCGTTCCTTGAGAATCTGCAGGGACTGACGACGCTGAAGATCTATCAGGCAGATCAGCAGAAAGCGGACGAGATGGATGTGGAATCCCAGAACTTCCGCAGGATCACTATGAAGGTACTAACCATGCAGCTCAATTCCACAAGTGTGATGGACATTGTGGCGTATGGTGGTGCGGCGATTGGTATGGCAGTAGCGGTATCCGAGTTTTTAAAAGGAAATATTTCAGTAAGCGGAACGCTTTGCATCGTCCTGCTTGCCAGTGAGTTTTTCCTGCCGCTTCGTCTGCTCGGTTCCTTTTTCCATATCGCAATGAATGGAATGGCAGCAAGTGACAAGATCTTTAAGATCTTAGATCTGCCGGAACCACAGGCGGGAGAAAAATGTCTGCCGGATGGCGCATTGGATGTGTCTTTGAAGGATGTCCATTTTTCTTACGAAGCGGATCGAGAGATTTTAAAAGGCATCAACTTAAATCTCCCGGCAGAAAGTTTTGTATCACTGGTTGGTGAATCCGGATGTGGTAAGAGTACGATTGCAGGAATCCTTGCAGCAAAGAACCGGGGATACAGCGGAGAGATCACCATCGGTGGTGTACAGCTGAATGAAGTGAATGAAACAAATCTGATGCAGAGGGTTGTTCTGGTCCGCCATAACAGTTATCTGTTCAAAGGCACAGTAGAAGAAAACCTGAAGATGGCAAAATCGGATGCGACGAAAGAAGAGATGGAAGCAGTTCTTCAGAAAGTCAATCTCTTAGGATTCTTACAGACGCAGGATGGATTGCAGACACGGTTATTAGAAAAAGCAAGCAACCTGTCCGGCGGTCAGTGCCAGAGACTGGTGATTGCCAGAGCATTGCTTCGGACAGACAGTGCAGTTTATATTTTCGATGAAGCGGCATCCAATATCGATGTGGAAAGTGAAGAACTGATCATGAACGTGATTCACGAACTGGCAAAGACAAAGACGGTGCTTCTGATTTCCCACAGACTGGCAAATGTCGTAAAGTCGGATAAGATTTATTTCTTAAAAGACGGGAAAATCAGGGAAAGCGGAAAACATGACGAACTGATGAGCCAGAATGGTGCATACAGACATTTATATGAAAGCCAGATGGCTCTGGAAAACTATGGAAAAGGGGGAGTGGCATAATGAGTGAACATACAAATACAACAAAACGCAGAAGTGCCATTCAGATCATGGGAAGCCTGATCGGGTTAGTAAAACCCCTGCTTCATATCATGCTGGCAGCAATTATCCTTGGAACATTGGGTTACTTGTGTGCGATCTTCCTGACAATACTGGCAGGACAGGTCATCGTGCATGGACTTCTGACCGGGGTAGCCGGAATGACCGTTCCGGTAGAGAAGATGTGGTTAGTATTTACCCCGGTAAAGACGATTATCACAATCATGATCGTGATCGCAGTGCTCCGGGGAATCCTGCATTATGTGGAACAGTATTGTAACCATTTTATTGCGTTTAAACTGTTGGCGATCATTCGTCATAAAGTGTTTGCTTCCTTAAGAAAGCTCTGCCCGGCGAAACTGGAAGGCAGAGACAAGGGAAATCTGATCTCTATTATTACAACAGATATTGAATTACTGGAAGTGTTCTATGCACATACCATTTCCCCGATTGCGATCGCAACACTGACCTCGGTTATTATGGTAATCTTTATCGGAAGGTATCACTGGTTGGCAGGACTGCTTGCACTGGCAGCTTATCTTATTGTCGGTGTAGCTATCCCAATGTGGAATGGAAAACGTGGCAGTCAGAAGGGAATGGAATTTAGAACAAGCTTCGGAGAACTGAACAGTTTTGTTCTGGATTCCTTACGTGGATTAGATGAAACCATCCAGTACGGACAAGGTGAAAAGAGAAAAGAGCAGATGACAGGGCAATCCAAAAACCTTGCCGGAATGCAGGAATCATTAAGCAAAATGGAAGGCTCACAGCGTTCATTTACGAATATGGTTATTCTGCTTGCATCTTTTGGGATGCTGGCATTGACGATCTGGCTGTACGACAAAGGTGCGATGGGATTCGAGGGAATCTTAACCTGTACGATCGCAATGATGGGTTCTTTCGGACCGGTAGTAGCATTATCAAGCCTTTCCAACAACCTGAACCAGACACTGGCAAGTGGTGAGCGTGTCCTTTCTCTTCTGGAAGAGACACCGCTTGTGGAAGAAATTCCGGGTGATGTGGAAACTTCTGCTGATCAGAGTGAGAATTCTGAGGAGAGTGCAGATCATGCATTTGCAGGAGCAGAGGCAGAGAACGTAACATTTGCATACGGCGCGGAGACCATTTTAGATAATTATTCTCTGAAATTACAGCCGGGTAAAATCACAGGGATTCATGGTGCGAGTGGTTCCGGAAAATCTACACTCTTAAAACTGTTGATGCGTTTCTGGGATGTGCAGGAAGGAAGTGTGTCGGTAGATGGTGCGGATGTCAGAGAGATCCCGACAAAGCATCTAAGGGATATGGAGTCTTACGTGACGCAGGAAACACACCTGTTCCATGACAGTATCGCCAATAATATCGCCATTGCCAAACCGGGAGCAACGAGGGAAGAGATTATGGAAGCGGCAAAGAAAGCTTCTATTCATGACTTTATCATGACACTTCCGAAAGGCTATGATACAGAAGTCGGAGAACTGGGAGATACGTTATCTGGCGGTGAGAAGCAGAGAATCGGAATTGCAAGAGCATTTCTTCACGATGCACCGATGATTCTGATGGATGAGCCAACCAGCAATCTGGACTCACTGAACGAAGGAATCATTTTGAAATCGTTAAAAGAATCTGCCAGAAAGAAAACGGTTGTTCTGGTATCCCACAGAGTATCCACAATGAACGTGGCAGATGTGGTATATGAAATGGAGAACGGAAGGATTTCATAGCTAAAACATTTGAAATAGCATCACTAAAAGCGGCATGGTAACAATAGAAAACAGTGTTGTAACAACATTGATCGCACTGGCATATTGAGAATCATTTCCGTATACTTGACACATTTGGGTTACAGTTGAGGCAGATGGAGTAATGATTGCAAGAAATACAATGAGCATGATTTTATCTCCATCTGCTGAAAAAGTGGCGAGCTGACTTAACTTAATCAGAATCAGTGCAAATATAGGTAATACGATTAACCGGAGAATAGAGATAAAATAAACTTTTTTATTTGTAAAAATCTGCTTCAGATCCATACCGGCAAAAAGCATACCTGTAACGATCATGCTTGCAGGTCCGATCATATTACCGACAGAACTTATCGAATCATTTATGATTTCCGGTAAATGGATTTTTGTAAAGAAAAGCAGGATTCCAATAAAAATAGAAATCATATTTATATTGAGGACAATCTTTTTCCAGTCATAAGAAGCCTCTTGGCTGATAATTTTCTTACAGTGAGTCCATATAAAAATGAGTTGCACGCTCATGAATACACATCCATATAATACCCACTCTTTTCCCAAGATAAAAGTTACGATTGGTACGATCAGATTACCAGAATTAGAGTAATAGATAGAGGCAATTTCTACTTCGTTTAAATGAAAAAGTTTCCCTAAAACAGAGACAACAATAAGAAGGACAACCTGTGTAAGAATAGATGCTATAAAAGCTAGTAGCAATCCTCTCACAGTGTCAGAAGTATAATCAACTTGAAAAGCGTTTATAATTACACAAGGGATGACCAGATAAAGGATGATTTTGGATAATACCTTACTGTCGGTATCCTCGACAATACCTGTTTTTACAATTAAGTATCCCATAAAGATCATAAGAAAAAGCTGTGCAATTTGTTTCATGAGAAGTATACTGATGGTCATAAAATTATCTCCGTATTCTTGTAAAGTCTTTCATAATAGAACTGATTTAAACCATAAATAAGTATAGTACTTTTTTAAGAAAAGTAAAGTATGTAAGTAAAATCCGTACCGCATACGAAAATGCAGCAAATTATCAACCGGGTTTGGAACCGACCTTCCAATCCAATCGAGAAGCACTGTTCAGAGAATGATTAAAGATATGCCATACAATAGCTGCTCATCTTAGAGAAGCAGCTATTTATCCGGCGCGGTGGAGTAAGGACGGTGTTCATGGCTTTCGGGCCGCCGTCACGGGCCTGTGATTGCCTTGCGGTAAATGACAAGGGAAATGATCGCAGTAATCGCTTCCGTGATCCAAAACGCATTCCAGACGCCAACCGCTCCGAAAAACCTGCTGAGTAAAAACGCAGCCGGGATGATGACCACTACATACCGGCAAAGGGAAATCAGTAAGGAGGGAGTTCCTTTCCCAAGTCCCTCCAATGCGCCGGAAGATGTAACAGAAACCGCCGAGACGATAAACCCGGCCCCGATGATGCGTAAGGCGGTTTCCCCGGCCTGAATCGTCGCTTCTGTGTGGGTAAACAGCCCCATCAACTGTCCGGGGATCAGCAGACATATTACCGTCCCAAACACCATAATGATACCACTCATGCACAAAACGATCTTAAAGATCTGGCTGACCCGTTGGTGTTCCCCCGCGCCGTAGTTATAGCCGATCAGGGGGCGCATCCCCTGCACAATGCCATTCGCTGGAAGATAGACAAATGTCTGCAATTTGTAATATATTCCCAAAACCAGAATATACACTTCGGAATATGCCGCCAAAATTGCATTGAGCGCCGAAATCAAAAGAGACGGAAGCGCGAGATTCAGGGTTGCGGGAATGCCGATGGAGTACAGCTTTATTACCATCTTTTTGCTGGGGAGAATGTACTGCCTGCGGATATGCACGCGAATTGGCCGCGCAAGATAGACTACAAGGTAAATCGTCAGCGTCAGAGCCTGTCCGATGCCGGTCGCCAGCGCAGCGCCTTCGATTCCCATTTCCGGGAATGGGCCATAGCCAAAAATCAGAACGGGATCTAAGACAATGTTTGTGATGCACCCGCACATCAGGCTTATCATGGTCGTTTTCATGTTTCCTACTGCCTGGAACAATTTCTCAAACGTCATGCTGACGGTAACAATGAGTGTAAAGGCGAACGCAACGACAGAATAGCGGACGCCAAGTTCAATGACCGCTTCGGATGAAGTGAACATCCGCAGGAAAACCGGCATGATCGTAATACAGCAGACTGTCATAACAACGCCATGAATCACGGCAAGCACAAGTCCCTGCGTGGCTGCCTGATCCGCTTTTCTGTGATCCCCCGCGCCCAAATAGAGGGCGATCACTGCATTGATCCCAACGCCAAATCCAATTCCGGCAGCATTGATAAAATTTTGAACCGGGTAAACCAACGATAATGCCGTCATAGCCTCCTCGCTGATCTGCGCGACGAAAAAACTGTCCACAATGTTATAGAGAGAATTAACTAGCATGGATAACACCATAGGCAATGACATGGATAAAATCAGCGGTAATACCGGTTTCTCTTTCATGAAAGTGTCGTTCATCATTTTTCCTCCTTGGAACACGTTATGAGATATTTTTGCGGCGATGCCATGCCATCATCACAAGAGCAACGAGCAAAGTGGCAGTTTCGGCAACCGGAAATGCAAGCCAGATTCCGTTCAGATGGAACAATTTGTCTAGACACCATACGGCGGGAACAAGGAAAAGCATCTGCCTGCATAATTGGATTGCCATGCTGGAACCTACTTTTTCCGTAGCCTGAAAATAGGTGGAAATCATAGTAGAGAGACCGCAAAACAGATAGCTTGCCGCCATAATCCGCATAGCGGATATCCCAAAGGAGCGCATGGTTTCCGACGCCGTAAACAATTCCAAAATCTGTGCTGGAAAAAGGATGACGGCCAATGTCCCCAGTATCATCATACCAGTGACCAAAGCGGTTCCGTATCGGAAAGCGGAATGCAGCCTTTCGCTGTTGCCTGCGCCGTAGTTAAACCGCATGACAGGCAAACAGCCCTGAATCAAGCCGTTTACCGTCATAACGATCAACTGCTGCACCTTAAAGTATGCGCCGAAGAAAGCAATCGCCGTATCGGAATACGCCACCAGGAACAGATTGACGAACGTCACCATAAACGAACTAGGGGCGTTCATAAATAAAAGATGGGCAGGCCTAAAGGCAAAAATACGGCGAATCATCTGCTTTTGCAAATGAAAGCCCTTGATTTTTACCTGCACTTTCTGCATTTTGCCCAGCAGCAAAGCAAATGCCAAAATCATGGATAACAAATAGCCCGCAACAGTAGCCACTGCAGCGCCGCGGATGCCCATATCCGGAAAAAACACCAATACCAAAATCAAGTGGGATCGAATACAAAATTAACAATCACTCCCGCAATCTGAAAACACATGGGAGCAACCATATTCCCGGTGGCCTGTATCATCTTCTGGATTGCGATATGCACCATGTTGGGAATTTGCATGAACGAACACACGCTCAAATAGGCAATGCTCAACTGATAGATTTCTTCATTACTGGTAAACGCCCGAAAATAGGGTTTCATAATCAGTAATGACAGAAGATTGAGCAAAGCACCAATTCCAAAGGCCAGTAACAATCCATGTGTGACGGTTGTATTTGCATCATCCTGCTTTTTCTGTCCAAGATACCCTGCAATCAGTACATTCACACCGACGCCGATCCAGATAGACGCCGCATTCATAAGTGTTGTAATGGGAAACGACAGAGAAACAGCCGTTAGTGCATTCTCACTCAACTGCGCCACAAACGCACTGTCTATCAAATTATAGGAATATTGCAGGAACATGGAGATCAGCGGCGGTATCGACATTTGCCAGATGAGCTTTCCAATAGGAGCGACCGCCATTTTATTGTTGGTCTGCATACTTTCCCTCCTCTCTACAAAGTATCCGGCACAAAAAAATTGCGCCGGACAGCAGGACATTAAATCCGAACAATATAGTTTTGTTTGCGTGCTGCGGGTTGACCGGCTTCCTGGGCTGGATAACCCAATGCAATCGCCCCGACGCCGCGCAAGGTTTCCGGCAGCTTCCGTCCTCCACAAAGGTACTTGCGGAGCCATTTGCCAAAATCAAAACCACGACAGGCGCGCCATAGTAGGGGGCTGTGCTGCTCCCCATCATTTCTGCGTTTAACTTGGCGATTTCCTGCCGGTATTTGGGGTCTGTAATTGCAATAATGGTGGAGGATTGACGTCCGCCGCCGGTAGGGGCGTAAGTCCCTGCTTCCAGTACAGCGTTCAGAGCCTCAGCAGATACAGGTTCCGCTTGATAGGCCGTACGCTGCGGCGCGTCTTGATAAGAGATAAAAAATCATTTTCCATATTGATATAGTCCTCCATTCTGCCAACACTTCCGAGATACGGGCAACAAAAAAAGCCACACAACTATCACAAGATAGCTGTGTGGCAAAAAGATGACCGAATCCGGAAAAGTCCACTCAAATTTTACGTCTATCATTATAGCGAACCTTCCGGAGACTGTCAAGCGTCAATCTTCTTGAGTTTCCGCTGCCTTATCCACGAAACTCAAGTCAATCATCGCGTAAGGAAAGAGAGAAAATATAGAATTACGTTATGTTGCTCTTTGATTTTGACTTTTATTGAATTCATCACTTGACATTGTTGCAAAGAGTTGTCTGAATTAGGACGATTAGAGAGAGTTGGTTCAAAGAAAACTGGCAGTTGGATTGTAAAAGAGTAAAAGAAAATATGTTATGGAGTTTGTAAACCTACAAATACAACTAGATGGAGTTTTGGGCAGGCAGTGGAATGTAGAAAAAGAATTATAGAGAGAAGGCTTTGGGTCAATAGAAATGACCCAAAGCCTTCTTCTTAATCAATCCCATCTGTCTCAATAATAAACCGTACTTCTCCGGTCTGTTCTTCTAACTTACCACCATAATTATCGTATTCGGCGTCCGCTTCTTTGACCGCTTTCATTCTTTTGGAGAGATTCTTCAGATCATCCCCGCCTAGTTTTTTAAGTTCCTGGATTCCTTCTTTATCAAAAAGAGTAAGTCCTTCAGAGAGAGAAGAGATTCCTTCGGCAAGGGTTGTGTATCCTTCTTTTAGCTCTTTCCCGGCTGTGCCCAGTTTCGTGGCTCCTTGAGAGAGCGTTGAACTACCTTCGGACAGCTGCTCGATTCCATGTTGGAAGGAGGTAAGTCCCTGAGTAAGTTGTAAACTGCCGGCAGATAAAGCAGAAAGTGAGTTCTGTAAAGTCTCTAATGTCTCACTGAGAGAAGAAAGACTCTGCGTTGCCTCAGCAAAGGAACCGGCACCAGAAGACATCTGGTCAAGCGTAGTATGACAGGAAGCAATCAGCTCTGTCAGGCTGTTTAATGTTCCTTCCGTGGCGGATTTCAGCTGATCGATCTCTGTGGAGGAAGAGAGAAGATCAAGGTTCTGATCAATTGCAGATGCAATCGTATCATTTATTTCATTCTTTAATTGTGACATCTTATCGTTGACAGCATTTTTAGATTCTTCTGATAATTCAGAATCGGATGCAGTTTCAGAAACAATCTGATCGATCGCAGACTGGACAGCATCTGTCGCAGCGGTTTTGGACTGTTCTTTTGCATCTTCTGTGATAGAAGATTTCAGAGTATCCCAGTTGACGGATGCGAAGGAGGATTTTGCCTCTGCAAGGGAGGAATCAACAGAATCCAGCTGTTGTCTAAGTGATTTGATCTGTTCCTGAAGTGATGAAAGTGTCTCAGCAGACG
>ENA-OQET01000374-OQET01000374.1-human-gut-metagenome-genome-assembly--contig:-NODE-374-length-24251-cov-4.989347_pt1 | contig 24251 bp, 29 predicted proteins | sample MGYA00242800_ERZ504645 | MGnify/ENA primary metagenome ERZ504645 (study PRJEB26092, sample SAMD00036308) | human gut metagenome | host: Homo sapiens | study: EMG produced TPA metagenomics assembly of... | reverse complement strand
TATTTTTACATTGTGATCAAGGCTGTAATTCCTAAAATAATAAAAAATATTTAAGATATTACTACCTACCACATTCCCAATAGTAATCCCTGCATTTTGTTGTAAAGGCAGCCGTAATACTGAACAGCAGCTTCAGGCATACTTGTTCCCATTCGCCACAATTGTAAGACCAATGTATTAATTGAGGAATACCCAGTTTTCTAAGCAATGCTTGCCGCCCCTTCTACAAACCAATCAGCTCCTTTTACTAGAAAAATAAAACCTACTAATAAAATAATAACTTGTTGAATCATAACGATTACTCCTTCCTTATATTTTGCAGTAGGTATAAAAAAAAGCGGACTCCTACTGCATTGCAGTAAAAGTCTCGCTATTCAATCACTTTCCGAGTTATAAATTTTATAACTGTACTGACGAAGAAGTGAACCAAGTGCTTGGCAAGCTACTCCCTTTTATGAGGTCATTCTATCAAATAATATTAATTTAAGCAACTTTAAATTAATTTTAAATATTTAAAGGCATTGTATAAACCATCTTCATTTACATCATCAGTAATATAATCAGCGGCTTCTTTAATTTCAAAGCCACCATTACCCATCGCAACATTATAAGCGCAACATTCAAACATCGATAAGTCAATTTTAGCATCACCAAAAGAAATCGTATCTTTAGGATCAGCATGTAAATAATCTAATAGGACTTCAATAGCATGTCTTTTAGTAATACCTGTAGGTCCTAAATCACCAAATAATGCAACTTCTCCTTTACCTCCCCAAGTATTCGCAACTAAATGAGAGAAGTCTACTTTAGAATCTAAATGGTCTTGATATGTTCTTAAAATGAAACTGATTTTATTAACATCATCACGGTATAACTCATCACCTTGTAAATGAATAAAACCATCAATAAAATGTTGAGCAGAACTTTTGGCATTCTCTAAGCTTGCCCCTTTACCTTTGGCGTATTTTACCATGGTTTCAGGTCCTTGTTCTAACATATAATCATTACAATACATACCACTATTCGCTTCTAAATAAAAACCAATATGTCTTTCATTACACCAATCAACAATATTTTTTACATCTTCTTTAGACAAACCTTGATGCATGACAACATGATTATTATCTTCAACATAAGCACCATTTCCACCAATCATGCCATCTAAATCACACAAATTTCTTTGTAGAATTTCAGCTTTCGAACAACCTGTACAAATATAAACTTTATGACCATTAGCTCTAGCTTGATCAACAGCTTTTGCGGCTGAAGCAGGTAATTTTGCTTCATAATCAATTAATGTTCCATCGACATCTAAAAATACAATTTTACTCATAAGTTCTCTCCTTAAATTAATTTTAAATATTTAAAAGCATTATATAAACCATCATCATTTACATCATCGGTAATATAATCAGCGGCCTCTTTGATCTCTGGTCCACCATTACCCATAGCAACATTGAAACCACAACATTCAAACATCGATAAATCAACTTTAGCATCACCAAAAGAAATGGTATCTTCTTTATTTACTTTTAAATAATCTAATAAGACTTCAATCGCATGTTTTTTATTAATACCAGTAGGTCCTAAATCACTAAACAAAGCAAGTTCTCCTTTACCACCCCAAGTATTATGGGCTAAATGAGGAAAGGCAGTAATTGAATCTAAATGATCTTGATAATCACGAATAATAAAATCTATTTTATTAACATCTTCACGATAAAATTCATCTCCATGAATTAAGGTAAAAGAATCAATAAAACTTTTTGCCTTTTCTATCGCATTTTCAAGATTAGCTCCTTTACCTTGACCATATTTAATCATTACTTCAGGTCCATCTTTAATCATTTGTTCATTACAATAAACACCACTATTTGTCTCTAAATAAAAAGCAAGTTTTCTTTCTTGACACCAATGAACAATCTTTTTTACTTCTTCTAAAGGCAGTGCTTGATGCATAATAACATGATCATGATCTTCTACATAAGTACCATTTCCTAAAATCATCCCATCTAGCTCGCATAGATTTCTTTGTAAGATTTCATCTTTAGAACAACCTGTACAAATATAGACTTTATGTCCATTAGCTCTGGCTTGATCAACAGCTTTTCTTGCTGAATCAGGTAACTTTGTTTCATAGTCAATTAAAGTTCCATCAACATCTAAAAATACAATTTTACTCATACTTTTCTCCTTTTTCTTATAACTTCATTGTACTAAAAATAAAAGGGAAAGTCATGATAATCTTAAAAGTCAATACTATAATGTTGATGGAATTAAAAGGCACAAACATCACTTGGTTCGCTAACAGTTTTATTATATCAAAGTCTTTTACTCAATTTGTCTCAAATTTAACAAGTGATATAAAAGAGATACACAGGAGAATTATCTATATGAGAAAAGATTTAGAAAATAAAATGCAATTTATGCCTTTACCTGTTTTAATGCTTGCAACATATGATCAAGATGGTAAAGCCAATGTCATGAATGCTGCTTGGGGTGGTGTTTATGATTATAATCAAGTTTATGTATCACTTTCTAAACATAAAACAACAGATAATTTAGAATTAAAGAAAGCTTTTACTTTATCATTTGCGACAAAGAAAACTGAAAAAATTTCTGATTATTTCGGTGTTGTTTCGGGAAATAAAGAAGATAAGATTGCTAAAAGTGGTGTCCATATAACACCTTCAAAACATGTTGATGCACCAATTATTGAAGAATATCCACTTACTTTAGAATGTACTGTAGAATCTTTTGAAGATGGAAATTTAATTGGAAATGTTGTGAATGTTTCTATTGATGAAGATTATTTAGATGAAAATGGTAAGATAGATGTAGATAAAATGGAAATTATTGCTTTTGATATGGTCAATAATACGTATCGTGTTTTAGGGGAAAATGTTGGTAAAGCTTTCAAAGATGGTTTTGATTTATAAAAAATAGTGCATCGTTTGATGCACTATTTGTAGTTGTGATAGTAGCGTTCTGGTAAAGGAGCATGTTTTTTATAGTTTTGAATATATAAAGGAAGATAAATAAGAGCTTCTTTTAAGGCTTGTTGGTAGATTTTATCAAGAATATCATTATATTTTTCCATTTCTTTATTATGATGGTAGTTAATAATTAAACCTTGGAGTTTATGAAAATTGAATGTGAGATGGAAACATCCATAAATAAGCCCCCTTTTTAAAAAGCTAGAGGCTTTTAATAAATGATCAATTCTTTTTAATCCTTTAAGAGCTTTTTCAATATCTAAATAAGATAGTTCAGGGAAAAAGGATTGAATAGTACATATTTCTTTTTCTTTAAAGCGAATATGTTCATAGATTTCTTTATGCAATGGATCTTGATGATTTCTTTTTAATAGAAGACGATCGTAATCAGATTCTATTTCAAAATGATCCATATTTGTATTTTTAATCATCTTTTTAATATAAGGGTGCATTTGACTATCTAATAAATAATGACAAATAAAACCAAGAATATAAGCAAGTTGTGCTTCACTTTGAATAATATCTTGTGCCTTTTCAAAGAAAGTATTGGCTTTATCTTGATGCATCTTTCTTGCTATTTTATTCCATCTTTCATAAAAGAAAATATCTGGACCATGAAGACCAATTAAAAAACAATTTTCATTTCTAAGTAATAAATCTTTAATATTTTGATCATCAAGATGTTTATAAACATCTTTACCAAAACAATAATGTGTATATCCAGCAGGCATTAGAGAAGTTCCTTATATTGCTCTTCTTTAAAACCAACAAGAACTTTGTCTTTTGTTTCAAGTATAGGTCTTTTAACAAGCATACCATTAGTAGAAAGTAGTTCTAATTGTTCATCTTCACTTAAAGTCGGTAAAACATCTTTTAAATGTTTTTCTTTATAAAGATTACCTGATGTATTAAAGAATCTTTTAAGTGGTAAACCACTTTTTTAAATAAAGTGCTTTTAATTCATCTTTATTTAGTTTTTCTTCAACGATATGTCTTTCATCAAATTCAATTTGATGATCTAATAAAAATTTCTTTGCTTTTTTACATGTCGAACATTTTGGATAACAAATAAATAACATAAATATCCCTCCTGGAACTATCATATCAAAATTACTACTAAATGAAAAATAATAAGGCTTATTATTGTATACTATTTCAAGATGTGATAGAATTTACTCAAATAAAGATAGAGGCGCAAGATGTTATGAGATTATTATTATTTGATGCAACAAGGTAATGAAGGAGGAGCACTTGCCGAAAGATTGTATCTATTGCATGAGGTAGAATCTTGGGTGTCTAGGAAAGACCTATTCAACTGTCATTATCTAAAGGTAATGGGGAGCTATCATTGATAACGAATTTTTTGTTGCAATGATACTCATTGCAATTTTTTATTTGTCACTTTTTATAAGAGGATGAATAAAATATAGGGAGGAAATTATGAACGATATTATTGAAGCTATAAGTTGTGAAAAAGAAATTATTCAACTTAAGTTATTAAATGTACCAAAACATCCTAAAATGATTGCGAAAATCTTTTCTATATTAAAAGATGAAGAAATTAATGTAGACATGATTTCACAAGTTACTGTTGATGATTTTGTTCAAATTGAAATTACATTAGATCAAGAATTCCAATTAAAACTAAATCAAGCAATCATGAAATTAAAAGATGAATTTAAACAAATTCAAATTTATCAAATTAGAAAATACGCTAAAGTTGCGGTTGGGGGAAAATTGGTGGAAACAACACCAGGTTTAGCAGCTGAAGTATTTGATGTCTTAGGACAAGCTAATATTCATTTTTATCAAATTACGACAAGTAAAAGAACAATTTCTTTAGTTATTGATAAAGAGAATTTAGATCAAGCAATTCAATTATTAAAAGAAAGATTTCATATTGAGGAGGATAAATAAATATGACAATTTTTGAAGGAAGTGCAGTCGCACTTGTATTACCAATGTTTGATAATGGAGACATTGATTTTGAAGGATTTAAAAGACAAGTTCAAAGAATGATTGATGGTGGTGTACAAGCTTTACTTGTAAATGGAACAACAGGTGAAACAGCAACCATTACAATTGAAGATGAATTTAAATTATTAGATCTAACACTAGAACTTGCGAAAGGAACAGGTGTTAAAGTTATTTGTGGAGCTGGTTCAAATGATACACAAACAGCTTTAAAGAAAGCACGTTATGCTAAAGAAAAAAGGGGCAGATGCGATTCTTGTCGTAACACCTTACTACAATAAAACAAGCCAAAGAGGTTTAATTCAACATTATACAACAATTGCGGATGCCGTTGATATTCCAATGATTTTATACAATGTACCAGGAAGAACAGGATTAAATATTTCGGTTGATACTGTTGTTGAACTTGCTAAACACAAAAACATTCAAGCAATGAAAGATGCCACAGATAATATTGCTTATGCTATGGAAGTATTAGCTAAAACAGCTGATTTAGACTTTGATTTATATTCAGGATGTGATGATAATATTCTTCCATTTATGGCAGCTGGAGGAAAAGGAGTTATTTCTGTTACTTCTAACTTATATCCAGAAGCGGTAGAAAAATTAACACAATTAATTTTAAAAGGAAATATTAAGGAAGCACAACCATTAGCTTATGCTTTAGATCCTATTTCACGTTTATTATTTATTGATGTTAATCCAATTATGCCTAAAGCAGCTCTTGCTAAAATGGGAGTATGTGGAGAACATTTAAGATTACCATTAATTGAAACTACAGAAGAAAATAAAAAAGCATTATTTGGTGCAATGGATGAATTTGAAAAATTGGGGTATTAGGATGAAAGTATTATTATATGGATATGGTTTGATGGGTAAGAAAGTTGCTCATCAATTAAGAGAAAAAGATGAATTTGATTTAATTGGTGTGGTTTCTTATGAATTTGATGAAAAAGCACCAGAAGCAATGTATAGTAACTTAACAGAAGTCCAAGATCGTGCGGATGTGATTATTGATTTTTCACATCCAAACAATCTTGATGATATTTTAGCTTACGCTAAAAAGAATAAAACAAAAGTTGTTTTTGCAACAACTGGTTTTTCTAAGGAACAATTAGATAAGATTGAAGAAGCTTCTAAAGAAATAGCTATTTTCCAATCTTATAATACAAGCTTTGGAATTCAAATGGTTACTAAGATCTTAAGACAAGTAGCTAAAGAATTCTATGATAATGGTTATGATATTGAAATCTTAGAAAAACATCATAATCAAAAGATTGATGCACCATCAGGTACAGCAAAGCTTTTATATGAAGTAATGGAAGATGAAATTAAAGAAACAACACCTGTTTATGATCGTAGTGCACTTCATGAAAAAAGAAAGAAACAAGAAATTGGTATTCAAGCACTTCGTGGTGGAACAATTTTTGGTGAACATGAAATTATGTTTGCAGGATTAGATGAAATTATTGAAATTAAACATACAGCTTTATCGAAAGATGTCTTTGTTCAAGGTGCGTTAGCTGCAGCTAAAGCCTTACAAGATAAGGATCATGGGTTGTTTACGTTAAAAACACTTTATTAGGGAGAAAAGAAATGGTTTTACAAACTGAATTTGCACAAATTAAGGGAAATGATTTATACATAGATGATGTGAAAGCAACTGATTTAGTTAAACAATATGGAACACCACTCTATGTTATGTCTGAAGGACATATTAGAAAACAATTTAATACATTAAAAACAAAAATGATTGATAAATATGAAAATACATTACCATTATTTGCATCAAAATCATTTTCATGTAAAGCAATCTATAAATTAGCAATGGAATATGGCGTAGGAATTGATTGCGTTTCTGCAGGAGAAATCAGTGTTGCGTTAAAAGCAGGATTTGATCCTAAAAAGATTTATTTCCATGGGAATAATAAATTACCTTCAGAAATTCAATACGCTTTAGAAAATGGTGTAGAAAACTTTGTCATTGATAACTTCTATGAAATTGAACTTGTTGAAGAAATTGCTTCAAAATTAAATGTTAAAGTCAATGGACTTGTCAGAATCACACCAGGTGTCTATGCAGGTGGACATGATTATATTCGTGTTGGAGCCAAAGATACAAAATTTGGTTTTTCAAGTCATGATAATACATACTTAAAAGCAATTAAAAAAGTTATTGATGCACCACATATCAATTTTGATGGAATTCATTGTCACGTTGGTAGTCAAATTGAAGAAATTCAAGCTTATGTACTTGCAATGAATAAATTTGTAGATATTGCTTATGAAATCTATGATATCTTTGGAATTGTTATTAATAAGTTAAATGCCGGTGGTGGTTTTGGTATCCAATATACAGCAAGTGATCATCCACTAGAATTTGATGATGTTGTTTCTACAATCATGGATATCATCTACAAAGGATTCGACAAAAGAGATATGAAACGACCAATGGTCTTAGTAGAACCAGGACGTTATTGTGTAGGTAATGCAGGTATTACTTTATATACAGTAGGTTCATATAAATACATTAGAGATATTAGAGATTATATTAGTGTAGATGGAGGAATGACAGATAACATCCGTTCATCATTATATAACGCTAAATATGATGCTGTTATCGCTAATAAAGCTGGACAAGAAGCAAATCATTTAGTAACAGTAGCTGGGTAAAAAACTGTGAATCAGGAGATATTTTAATTAGAGATATTATGTTACAAGATCCTCAACCAGGTGATATTCTAGCAATGTTCTCGACAGGAGCTTATCACTATTCAATGTCTTCTAACTACAACCAATTACCTAAACCAGCAGTAGTCTTTACATACCAAGGTAAATCTAAAGAAGTCATTCGTAGACAAACTTTTGATGATTTGGTTGCATATGATGTAGATTAAAAATATAAATTAAATTAAAATAGCCCTTGTAAAACGGACATAAGAAAAAGTACTTTGATACTTAGTCCTGTTCTACAGGGCTTTTATTTTATATATTGGGTAATCAAATAATTTGGGGACAACCTAAATATTACAAGAAATTGAATAATAAAGAGAACAACCAGAAATGGTGGGTATATTATAAAAATAATTTTATAATATACCCGAGATGACCACCGAAAGACCGCCGAAAGATAACCAAAAGACAACCGAAAGAGTATTGAGAAAAGGGAATGGGATATAAAATTAACATTCTCTTTTTTATATAAATACATTGTAAAATACTTGAATTCTTTGATTTAGTGAAGAATAAAGTTTATGTAGAGATACATAGACTTTTTTTAATTAAGATTTAAAACAAAAAAGATCTTATAAAAGACCTTTATTATGCTGTTGATTCACGTCGAATAATTTCTACGGGTAAAACATATCTTTTTTGTAATTCTTCTGTATTGTCTTCTTTGTTCATTAAATCAAGAAGTAAATCACAAGCTGTTTTAGCTAAAGCAGGTGTATCTTGTCTAATTGTTGAAAGAGTTGGATGAGATGTAGATGCAATGAAAATATCATCAAAACCAATCAATTTGACTTGTTCAGGAACTTTAATTCCATTTTCTTGTAAAGCAACTAATGCTCCATATGCTCTCCAGTCATTTGTAGCGAATATCCCATCAAAAGTAACTCCTTTTTTTATAAGTTGATTAATGATTTGTCTTGCACCTTCATAGTTTGCTTGGTTGGCATCTACAAATATTTGTAGTTCTTCTTTTGCTTCAAGATGGTGATCTTTTAAAGCATCCAAATATCCTTTAAGACGTTGTCGGTTAACAGATAATGATTTATTTCTTGATAAAATAGCAATATTTTTACATCCTTGATTAATTAACTCTTCAGTTGCTTGATAACCACCGGAATAGTGATTAGATTCAACATAATAAGCTTCACTATGGTCTTTAGGTTTACGGTCAATACAAACAATTGGAATATCTCTACTTAAAAAATGCGAAGGTATTTCTTCAATCCCTGAAATACATATAATACCATCGACCATTTTAGAATCTAATGATTTAAAGTATGCAACTTCTTTTTTTTTCATCTTGAGATGTATTACATATAAAAACAGAATAATTATTATCAAAAAATTGTTTTTCAATAGCTAAAGCTAATTGAGAAAACCATGCATTATCAATATTAGGAACAATTAAACCAATTGTTTTAGACTTAGATGTTCTTAGACTTTTTGCTGCAATATTTGTTGTATATCCATGTTCTTTAATGAGTGCTTCTACTTTTTCTTTTGTTTCTTTTGAAAAACGACCATTATTATTAATTACCCTTGAAACAGTGGCTACGGAAACATTTGCCATTTTTGCAATTTCTTTTATTGAAATACTTTTTTGAGCCATAAAAGGTCCTCCTTTTTATTAAAATTATAAATGAAATAGCTACATTATTCAATGAATTAAAGGGTTTAAGATAACGGCACAATATATGACGAATAATTGTGTGGAAACGTTTACTCATAATTTCTATAATAGAATTACAAAAAGATAGGAAAACGTTTACCTATAAAAGGAGAGGTTATATGGAAAATTATTATGTCCAAGTATGATGTGTGCAAATTTTGCATCACTTCAAAAAGAAATAGAAGATTTAGAAGAAGGAGGAATTGATATCTTCCATCTAGATGTTATGGATGGAAGCTTCGTTCCTAACTTTGGAATGGGATTACAAGATATCGAATACATCTGTAAAACAGCAACAAAACCATGCGATGTTCATTTGATGATTGAAAATCCATCTAAATATGTTGATAAATTTGCAAGTCTAGGAGCAAAAATTATCTACATACATCCTGAAATTGATCCACATGCCTGTAGAACCTTACAAATGATCAAAGATGCCGGAGCAAAAGCAGGAATAGCCATCAATCCAGGAACATCTTTTGAAACAGTCAAAGACTTATTACATCTCTGTGACTATGTCATGTTGATGAGTGTCAATCCAGGATTTGCAGGACAAAAGTATTTGGATTTTGTTACACCAAAATTCAAAAAGTTTGTAGAAGAAGCAAAGAACTATGGAGGATATGATGTCATGATTGATGGGGCATGTTCTCCAGAGAAAATAGAAATGTTGTCTAAGATAGGAGTCAAAGGATTTATTTTAGGAACAAGTGCACTCTTTGGAAAAGGAAGAAGTTATCAAGAAATTATAAAAGAATTACGAGAATTATAGGAGGAATAGCTATGAATATTTTATTAGTATGTGCAGCAGGTATGTCAACAAGTTTACTTGTTAATAGAATGAACGAAGCAGCAGCTGCAAAAGGTATTGAATTACATATTGAAGCTCATCCAGTAGGAAGTATTGATCAATATGGTGATAGTGCAGATGTTATTTTACTTGGCCCTCAAGTAAGATATGAACTAAAAAATGTAAAAGCTAAATACCCAGGTAAACCTGTAGAAACCATTAATATGCAAGATTATGGAATGATGAATGGAGCTAAAGTTTTAGACTTTGCTTTAGAATTAGGTGGAAAATAAGATGGTAACACGTTTAATAAGTGCGACGGGTGATGAAATTAAAGAAATGTCACCAATGGATTTAAAAGAATCAATTTTTAAATCTGAAGGTCGTGTTGTGATGGGACAACATTTACTATTTGCAGGTCCTGGATTAGTAAGAGGCGTTACAAATAGTGAATTAATGTTTGCTTTTGGAGCAGACATGGTGATGTTAAATACTTTTGATCTTGATGATTTAGATAATAATCCAGGATTATGTGGTTTATCTTTTCAAGAATTAAAAGAAAAATGTAGAAGACCAATTGGTATTTATTTAGGATGTCCTAAAGCAGGAAGTGAAGATGGTGGAAAGAAAGCACTATACCGTCGAGAAGGAATGCTTGCAAGTGATGAACATGTCAAAAAATGTATTGAACTTGGAGCTGACTTTATTGTTTTAGGTGGAAATCCAGGAAGTGGAACATCTATTAGAGATGTTGTCGAAACTGCCAAAAGAATTAAACAAAAATATAAAGATCAAATCTTTGTTTTTGCAGGAAAATGGGAAGATGGTATTAATGAAAAAGTTTTAGGTGACCCACTTGCAAATTATGATGCAAAAGAAATTATTAAAGAATTAATTGATGCAGGGGTTGACTGTATTGATTTACCTGCTCCAGGTTCTCGACATGGTATTAGTGTAGATATGATTCGTGAACTTGTAGAATATATACATTCATATAAATCGGGTACACTTGCAATGACCTTCCTTAACAGTTCGGTAGAATGTGCAGACCCAGATACAATTCGTTTAATAGCTTTAAAAATGAAAGAAACTGGAGCAGATATTCATGCTATTGGTGATGGTGGATTTAGTGGATGTACATCTCCTGAAAATATTCATCAATTATCAGTCTCTTTAAAAGGAAGACATTACACGTATTTTAGAATGGCAAGCGTCAATAGATAAAGGAGAAGAAAAATGAAAATAGGAATTGGAAATGATCATGTAGCAGTAGAATACAAAACAGAAATCAAAAAATATATAGAAGAAAAATATGGCTATGAAGTAGTCAACTATGGAACAGATAGTACAGAAAGATTCAATTATCCAGTATCAGGAGAAGCAGTAGCAAATGCAGTGGTAAATGGAGAAGTAGATAAAGGAATCGTTATTTGTGGAACAGGAGTAGGAATCTCATTAGCGGCTAATAAAGTCAATGGAATTAGATGTGTAACATGTAGTGAACCCTATAGTGCACTTTTATCACGACAACATAACAATACAAACATGTTAGCATTTGGAGCAAGAGTGGTAGGAATTGAACTTGCAAAAATGATTGTAGATGCATGGCTTTCAGGAGAATATGAAGGTGGAAGACATCAAGTACGAATTGATATGTTAAAAGAAATCGAAGAAAAACAAAAAAATAAATAATTAATTAGTCAGAAATAGCATTATTTATACCATGCACCGATATTTTTCCTCTCTTAAATATCACATAAATAATGCTATTTTTATTTAAAGGAGAATCTTTATGAAATTTAATGAAATAATGCATCTTTCATTTTATACAGATCAAATGGATGAAATGAGAGATTTCTATGAAAATAAATTAGGTTTGAAAGCTAAAATTATAATGCGTTATGAAGCGTATAAAGGAAAAAAAGATAGAGGTGCTTGGGCTCAAAGAGCTGAAACAAACCCTAAAGATATTGCTTATATCTTCATTGAATTAGCGCCAGGACAATATTTAGAACTATTCCCTAAAGCGGATCATCAATTAGAACATGAAGTACCTGATACCCGTTTAGGTTATTCACATTTTGCGTTAATGGTAGATGATATTCATGAAACTCGTGAAGAATTAGTTAAAGCAGGTATTGAAATTGATATTGAACCAAATAAGGGACAATCTGAAACATGGCAAATGTGGATTCATGATCCTGATGGTAACAAATTTGAAATTATGCAATATACAGATAAATCATTACAACATCATGGTAATATTGAAGAAGATCAAAAAAATATGGTAAATAACCATATTTTTTTATTTAATCTTTTTAAAATATAAAGAAGTATATAAAACATCAAAAATAAAATGAATAGAAAGACCATAGAGCATAATACTATGAGGTAAATGATGACTATAAGCATCAATATAAAGGTTTTCATTACAAACAAGTTCTAAGTCTTGAGATAATCTACCAGTTAACCCAATCACGCGAATTCTTTTTTTTCTTAAAGCATAAGCAGCATCAACCATTGTTTTATTACTTCCAGAATGACTTACAACAAAAGCGAGTGTTTCTTGGGGATTAATATGTTCTAAATAAACAGTATTGATGGTATTGAATACTTGTGCTCGAATACCTATCGAATTGAGTTTTAAAGCGATTGTTTGGACTTCTGAATAGTTGTTATCATTTGCATAAAAATCTATTTGTTTTGCTTGTAGCATATAGTTAACAGTTCTAATAAAAGTATCTGTTTTTGTTAGTTTTTGTGTTTCGGTGAAAACATGTTGATAAATAAGAGGCAATGTATCTAAGATTTCACTTACATGACTATCCTTTGTAATTCTTTTATGTTTTGTTTCAGCTGCCATATTTTGTTCTTGAATAAAGGTAAGTTGAAAATCAAAATATCCAGAAAATCCTAACTTTTTAATAAAACGATTCATAGTAGGTGGACTAACAAAAATCTTTTCTGATAATTCTTTCGCATTTAAAGTCATTACTTCTTTAGGGTGATGATCTATATAATTAACAATATTTTGTTCTTGTGGTGTTAATTTAACATTTTCAATTAAATCTTGAATCATTAGTAGCTCACTCCTTCTATGGGACTCCATTATTATAACTCTATAATAACATGTTTTAGCAAAATGAGATAACGTTTTCTCTTTTGGTGAAAAATAGCTCGTTTGAGCTATTTTTTTATATGTTCTTTTAAAAATTGATACGTGATTTCTAATACTTGGTTATTCCAAAAAGCGGCACCACCATGATCTGCATTTTCTACACAATAGAAAGTAACATCTTTGTTATTTTCTTTTAAAGTGTTATATAATAGAACACTTTGACCAAAAGGAACAAGACGATCTTTGTTACCATGGATCATTAAGATAGGTGGTGTGTTAACATCCTTTTTAATATATGGTAACGGAGAAGCATGATAGGCTTCTTGTTTGTGTTCTAAAACATTGACACCACCAAGCAATAAACCTTCTGGACTTGTCGGAGTTACATGGTCTTGTATAGATGGTTCATTTTGCATTTCACTTACAAGAGTTGGTCCATAGAAATCAAATATTCCTTGAATGGATGAAGCATATTTGAATTCTTCAAGTTCTAAAATATTTTGATTAGCAGTGATTCTAGTCATGATAGCTGTATGCCCTCCTGAAGAATCCCCACCTAAAAAGATATTTTTGTATCGATTTGATAATCTTGATGATGTTCAACTAAAAAGGAAATAGCTGTTTTAGTATCTTCGATTTGTGCTGGAAAAGGAGCAATACTTGTATCTCGATATTGTACGATTGCGACTACAAACCCTTTTTTTGCAATATTTGATAAGGGAATAATATGTTCGATGACATTTTGTTTTCTCCAAGCACTTCCTTGAATATAAACAAGCAATGGATAGTTTTCATTAGATTCAAGTTGTTTTTTGGGAACAAGAATATTGAGATAAAGTGGAATTTCACGTTTTACATACTCAATATTATAAAGAGCTCTTATTGTTATATTATCAAAATCAGCAGGTATGTAATGAATACCTTCACTTTTTTTATTAGAAATGGGAAAGTCTTTTAATTCTTTGTATTCTGGTTTAATCATTATAAGTTCCTCCTTAATAAATTAATTATAAAAATAATCGTTTATTTAAACAAGGATGAAATTGAATTTCATAAGATAGAATTTTAAATGAAATTTGATTCTAAAAAAGAAATATTCGTTGAGAAAAAGAAAGATATTTTTTATGCTTTAATCAAGGAGAGATGATTATGATGAAATTAAATGATAATGTTACAAGATTAATTAGTGCAAAAGCAAGTCAAGTAAGCACATATAATGGAAGACAATTAAAAGAAGCAATTTTTAAATCAGAAGGTAGAGTATTAATGGGACAAACTTATTTAAAGAATCCTATTTTATTTCCTAATTGTACAAGTACAGAATTAATGTTTGCCTTTGGAGGAGATATGGTTTTATTAAATGGGTTTGACTTTAGAAATCCACAAACATGTCCTGGACTTCAAGGGTTTGATTATCAAGGAATAAAAGATTTAGTAGGTGGAAGACCAGTAGGAATCTATATGGGCTGTCCTAAAGAAGGGTTAGATTTAACAAGTGATTATTTATATGATTTAGCAGGTATGATTTGCACTGAAGAAAATTTAAAGAAATGTAAGGATTGGGGTGTTTCCTTCATTATATTAGGAGGAAATCCTGGAAGTGGAACATCTATCAAAGATGTTGTGCGTTGGACAAAAAAAGCCAGAGAGATTTGTGGTGAAGATATGTTGATTTTTGCTGGAAAATGGGAAGATGGTGTTGTAGAAAAAGTATTAGGAGATCCATTAGCTGATTATGATGCTAAAGAAATTATTGATCAATTAATTGAAAATGGAGCTGATATTATTGATTTTCCAGCACCAGGATCAAGACATGGAATTACAGTAGAAAGAATTAGAGAATTAATTGAATATACACATCGAAAAGGTGCACTCGCAATGAGCTTTTTAAATAGTAATGTTGAAGCTGCAGATCGAGATACTATTAGAGAAGTGACATTGCTTATGAAACAAACAGGTTGTGATGTTCATGCAATTGGTGATGGAGGTTTTGGTGGTGGAACATGGCCAGAAAACATCTATCAAATGTCAGTAACATTAAAAGGTAAAGCTTATACTTGGGCACAAATGGCCACACCTAGAAGATAATGAAATTCAATTTCATGTTTAAAAGAAATTTTGTGAAAATGGATTTCTTTTTTTTATCTTTGAATATTTAGGTAAACGTTTCCTTATATAATGAGGGCAAGGAGGTTACTTATGATTCATTTACTAGCAACAGATATGGATGGAACATTATTGAATAGTCAAAAAGAGTTTGATAATGAATTTTTTGAAGTTTTACAGAAAGTATTAGAAAAAGAAATGTATTTTGTGATTGCAAGTGGGAATCAGTTTTATCATTTATACAATCAATTTTTGCCTTACAGCGATGAGCTTTACTTTATTAGTGAAAATGGTTCATTTATTACAAAAGGTAAAAAAGAGCTTTATTCATTTATTATGGATAAACAAGATGTTCAAACAATTTATAACATCTTAAAACAATATTCAGAAATTATGCCAGTCATTGGAGGAAAAGAAAAATCATACATTCCTCAACAATATCTTTCTTTTAAAGAAGAAATAGAACGACATTATGATGAATATGCATTTATAGACGATATTCATGAAATTAAAGAAGGAATTCTTAAGTTTTCTATACATGATCCACAACATCATGTTGAAAAATATGTAGAACTTATCAAAAAAGAATTACCAGCCCATTTAAAAATTATGACATCAGGAAATGAATGGATGGATATTCAACATGAGACCATCAATAAAGGGTTTGGAATACATTTTTTAATGAATATTTTACATCTTACAAAAGAAGAGTGTGCAGTATTTGGTGATCAAATGAATGATTATGAGTTATTTCAAAATGTTCATTATAGCTATGCTATGAAAAATGCGATTCAACCACTTAAAGAGATAGCTTTTCAAGTAATTGATTCGAATGATGAATCAGGAGTAACAGGGAAAATAAAAGAAATCTTGAAAGGAGAACTTTAAATGTTAGTAGTAGCTTATATTGGATTTGGAAATAGTGTGTGTAGATATCATCTACCATATGTAGAAAGAAGAAAGGATACAATCAAGGTCAAATATATCTATCGAAGAATGGAAGACCGTGTAGGAGATGAAGAAAGAGAAACATGGTATCCAGATATAAATTTTACAAGTGATATCGATGAAGTAATGAACGATGAAGAAGTGAATTTGATCGTTGTAAATACACCAGATCAATTTCATACATATTATACAAAGATGGCCATTGAACATGGAAAGAATTGTCTATGTGAAAAACCATTTGCCATGTCAGTTGAAGAAGCAAAAGAAGTCTTTGATCTAGCTAAAGAAAAAGGTGTCGTAGTTATGGCAAATCAAAACAGACGATTTGATGCCGATATGAGGACAGTGAGAAAAGTCATTGAAACAGGGGTCTTAGGGGAACTCTTAGAAATCGAATCGCATTATGATTATTATCGACCATCGATTGCAGATAGAAAAGGACTAGGAATGCTATATGGATTACAAGTACATCCAATCGATCAAATCGTAGGAGAATTTGGAGTACCAGATAAAGTCGTATATGACTGTAGAAGTTATGATAATCCAGGGAATTCAGATGACTATTCAGATATCGATTTATTCTATGGAAAGATGAAAGCAATTGTAAAAACAAGCTTCTATGTCAAATTAGAATATCCAAGATTTATCGTTCATGGAAGAAAAGGAAGCTTCATCATGCCACAATTAGGACATCAAAGTGCATTGAAGGCAAAACCAGGACCAGTAGAAATCAGCTTTGAACCATTACCAGAAAAATATTGGGGAACATTATGTTATGTCGATGAAAATGGAGAAGATGTGACAAAGAAAGTACCAGTAGAAATACAAGATTATGGAATGATCTATGATAATCTATATGAAGTAATCTTTAATCATGGAGAAAAGATAGTTGCAGATGAAGAAGTATTAGAAGTATTAAGAATACTAGAACAAGCAACAGAAGTTGCTAAGGAGGCTAGATAAAATGCGTTTAGGAATTGCCGGAGCAGGGATGATCGTAAGAGGTTTATTTAGTTTTATTCATGAAATAGAAGGAATTGAATTAGAAGCGATTGCTTCTACGGAAAAATCGATTGATAAAGTAAGACAAATGGCGAAAGAAAATCATGTAAAAAAGGCCTATTTAAATTTTGATGAGTTATTAAATGATGAAGATATTGATGTCATGTATATCGCAACACCTAATCATCTTCATTATCAAATGTGTAAACAAGCATTAGAAAGAGGAAAACATGTTATTTGTGAAAAACCATTTACCTCTAGAATAGAAGAACTAGAAGAATTAAGTCAATTAGCAAAAGAAAAACACTTATTTTTATTTGAAGCAATTTCTACTCAATATTTACCTAATGTTTTAAAAATAAAAGAAAAGTTAAATGAGTTAGGAAATATAAAAATTGTAACTGCTAATTATTCTCAATATTCTTCTCGATATAATGCTTTTAAAGAAGGAATTATTCAACCAGCTTTTGATTATACAAAATCTGGTGGTGCTTTAATGGATTTAAATATTTATAATATTCATTTAATGGTTGCTTTATTTGGTAAACCATTAAAAGTAAATTATATGGCCAATATTGAAAAGAATATTGATACTTCAGGAATTATTACTTTAGATTATGGAAGTTTTAAAGCTGTATGTATTGGTGCAAAAGATTGTAAAGCACCAATTGCGACAAGTATCCAAGGAGATCAAGGATGTATCAGTATTCAAACACCTGCCAATGTTTTAAAAGGTTTTAAGGTTTTATATAATGATCAAAGAGAAGAAGAGTTTGATTTACAAGGTGATACACATCGAATGATTTATGAATTTAATGAGTTTGTAAAAATGATAGAAAATAAAGATTTTGATAGAGCAAATGAAATGATGGAAAAGAGTTTGATTGCGATGGATATTGCTACAAAAGCAAGAATAGATGCAGGTGTTCATTTCAAAGCAGATGAGTCTTATGAATAAAATACTATTTAGTGATTTTGATGGAACTCTCTTTTTTAAGGAAGGCTTTCATCAAGAGGATATAGAAGCAATAAAAACTTTTCAATCGAAAGGAAATAAATTTGCTTTGTGTACAGGTAGACCACTAGGTGGGGTAAATGCATTAATGAAAGGTAAAATTATTCCAGATTATTATGTGTTGTGTACTGGAGGTCTCGTTTTAGATAAGAATTATCAAGTTATTTATGCACAAGAAATTCCTTTTGAACTTGTTAAAGAAGTATGTCAAAAATATGAAAATGAAACGATTATAGGGCCACATTGTCTAGATGAAAAATATTTATACTTTAAATATGTTAAAAATGATGCACCAAGTTATATTAAACAATTTGATTCAATTGATGAATTTAAAAATAGGAAAATATATAGTTTTTCATTAATTGAATCAATACGAGCAAAAGAAATCGCAAAGGAAATTAATGAAAATTATCCTTCATTACATGCATTTCAAAATGTAAATGCAATAGATGTTGTTAAAAGAGGGTGTAGTAAAGGAAATGGAATATTAGAAATAACAAAGTTAATAAGCGATGAAACAGCAGGAATAGGAGATAGTTATAATGATTTAGAAATGTTTAAAGTTGTAAATCAATCATTTACTTTTAAGACATCTCCTAAAGATATTCAACAACAAACGAGGTATACGGTTTCATCAGTAAAAGTGGCTATAGATATATTGAATAAAGAATAAAAATGGCACATATTATGCCCAGTATTTATGTAGAAAAAATAGATTATTCATTATAGTATATGATTAAAGGTTGGGAAAACGTTTACATCACAATACTTATCTCACTTATTAACAAAAAATAGATATTTCAAATAATATATTGAAAATTAAGGAGGAATAAAAAATGTGTTTTCCAAAAGGTTTTTTATGGGGTGGAGATATTAGTGCTAACCAATGTGAAGGTGGTTGGGATGAAGGAGGTAAATCTCCTAATATGACAGATTATCATACAGGAGGAAATGTGAATGAACCACGTATGGCAACTTATATTATGCCAGATGGAACTTATGGTAAAACACCAGCAATGATTGAAAACTGCAATTTACCAGAAGGGGCTAAATTAGCAATCAATCCTGATGAATTTTATCCTAATCATAAAGCAACAGATTTTTATCATCATTATAAAGAAGATATTGCGATGTTTGCAGAATTAGGATTTAAAGCATTTAATATGACATTATCATGGGCAAGAATTTTCCCTAAAGGAATTAAAGCAGGAATTAATCCAGAAGGGGTAGAATTCTATCATAATGTATTTAAAGAATGCTTGAAATATGGAATTGAACCATTAGTTCACTTATACAAATATGATATGCCTGCTTTCTATATTGAAGAATTAGGTGGCTGGAAGAATAGATTTTTAATAGAAGAATTTGTTGAATTTGGGAAAGCATCTATTGATGAATTCCAAGAAGTTACTTATTGGTCAACATTCAACGAAATCAATGCTGCTCAATTCTCTATCTTGGATTCAAACAATCAAAAAGAAGTACAAAGACAATATCAAGTATTACATAACCAATTAGTAGCAAGTGCAAAAGTAGTTAAATACTTACATGATAATTATCCAAATAAAAAAATCGGATGTATGCAAGCAGGTATTTTCACTCATGCATTAACTTGTGATCCAGAAGATGAACTTGCTAATCAAAGAGAAATGCAAAAGAATTTCTGGTATGCAGGAGATGTCTTTGTAAGAGGGTATTATCCAAGTTATGCTAAACATTTATGGAAAGAATTAAATATTACTTTAGATATTACAGAAGAAGATACGAAAGCATTAAAAGAAGGTACTGTAGACTTCTTTGAATTCTCTTATTATTTCTCTAACTGTGTAACTACTCATGTAGATGGTCAAGAAGCAACAGGAAACTTAAATTCCATGGGAAAGAAAAACCCATATTTAAAAGAATCCGACTGGGGATGGGCAATTGATCCAAAAGGATTAAAATTCTTTATGCATGAAATTTATGACAGATATCAAATACCTCTCATGAATTGTGAAAATGGATTAGGAGCATTTGATACATTAGAAGAAGATGGAACCGTACATGATCAATATCGTATTGATTATATGAAAGAACATGTCAAAGCAATGAGTGAAGCCATTGATGAAGGTGTAGACTTAATGGGATACACATGGTGGGGATGCATTGATCTTGTCTCTGCTGGAACAGGTGAAATTAGAAAACGTTATGGATTTATTTATGTTGATGTAGATGATTTTGGTAATGGAACATATAAACGATATAAGAAAGATTCATTTGAATATTGTAAGAAAGTATATACTTCAAATGGAGAAGATATAGACTAGGAGGAATAGAAAATGGGATTTCCAAAAGGATTTTTATGGGGTGGCTCAATTAGTGCTGCACAAATAGAAGGTGGTTGGAACGAAGGAGGAAAATCACCTGTACTAGTAGACTACTGTACTGCAGGATCTACTAAAGAAAGAAGACAAATTTGGTATTTAGATAAGAATGGACAAAGAGCTCATAGAAATTGGGAAGCAGTAGATGAACTAGAAGAAGGATGTAAGTTTGCATTTTTCGATGATTTACATTATACAAATCATGTAGCAAGTGATTTTTATCACCGTTATAAAGAAGATTTAGCTTTATTTAAAGAAATGGAGTATACAACATTCAATACTTCTATTTCATGGGCAAGAATCTATCCTCATGGAATTAAAGGAGGAGTTAATCAAGAAGGTGTAGAATTCTATCGAGATGTTTTTAAAACAGCTAAAGAGTATGGAATGGATCCAGTCATTACTTTATATAAATATGATGAGCCAGTTTCATTATTAGAACAATATGGCGGATGGCGTAATCGAGCAATGATTGATGAATTTGTTGAATTTGCAAGAGTATGCTTTAGTGAATATAAGGACTATGTTAATAAATGGATGACATTTAATGAAATTAATATCATCATGCCTATGGATGGACAAAAAACTGAAAGAAATCAAAGAAATCTCATTTATTTACATAATCAATTAGTTGCTGCAGCTAGAGCAACAATTGTTGCACATGAAATTGATCCAAATTTAAAGGTTGGATGTATGTTATGTCCAAATATGGCATATCCATTAACACCCGATCCATTGGATGCGATGGAACGTTATAGAAAATTCCAAGACTTCTTCTGTTATAGTGCTGATACACAAATGAGAGGATATTATCCACCTTTTGCGAAAAGAATATGGGAAGAATATGGTGTTACACTAGAAGTAACTAAGCAAGATAAGGAAGATTTAATGAATGGTAAATCTGATTTTATTGGTTTCTCTTATTATTCTTCAGGTATTGTAACAACACATAAAATAGATGATGATAATCATACAGGAGGAAATATTTTAGGAACAGTAAAAAATCCATATTTAAAAGCAAATGCTTGGGGATGGCAAATTGATCCAGTCGGATTTAGACATATGATGCATCTAATTAATGATCGATATAATGCACCTATGTTTGATGTAGAAAATGGCATTGGTTTAATAGAAAAAGAAGGAGAAGACGGAATTTGTCATGATCCAGCAAGAATTGAATATCATAGAGAACATATAAAAGAAATGAAAAAGGCAGTAGAAGAAGGAGTTAATCTATTTGGTTATACAACATGGGGATGTATTGATTTAGTTTCAGCAGGAACTGGACAAATGGATAAAAAGTATGGCTTTATTTATGTAGATATGGATGATGAGGGAAATGGTGATTTACATCGTTCAAGAAAAGATTCTTTCTATTGGTATAAGAAAATCATTGCTTCTAATGGGGAGAATTTAGATTAATGTTAGAAAAGATTCAACTTCTTAATCCAGATTATCAAATCCAAGAATTAAATGAAAATTTTAAAGACTATGGAAGAGTTATTAAACAAGACGTCCAAGAAGCAATCAATTTTGCACAAACATATCAAAATATAAATGCATATGATACAAGTATCAAAGAATTAGAAGATATACCATGTATTCAAGAATTAATGAAAGATATCTATGGGTATTTAGATGTTATGGCAGGCGTTGTAACTGGAAAAAATGATGTATTAAATGGATTAGAATATCATCAATGTAGTGAAACAATTATTGCAGTAACAGACTATATTTTAGCTGTCGGAAAAAGACAAGACATGGTAGAAAATGACTATGATATTGAAAAATGTGAACTCTTTTATGTACCACAAGGAACAGTTGTAGAACTTTACGCCACAACACTTCACTATACACCAATTACAGTAATAGATTCTTTTAAAACGATTTGTTTATTGTTAAAAGGTACAGGTGATGCTGGTCAAAGAAGAGGAATATTAAAGAAAAAGAATAAATGGTTTATAGCACATAAAGATAATGTAGAAAAAGTACAAGCTGGAGATTATCCAGGATTAAAAGGAAAAATGATTCAAATCAAACATTTATAGGAGGAATAAAGATGGCAATACCAGATAAGTTTTTATGGGGTGGTTCAATTAGTGCTGCTCAATGTGAAGGAGGATGGGATGAAGGTGGAAAAAGTCCTGTTCAAGTAGATTTTGGTGATCCAGGATCAACAACTGATATAAGATGGATTCATTATTTAAATGCAGATGGAACAAGAGGTAAAATGAGACAATTTGATCATTTACCTCAAGGAGCTAGATATCAATTATTTGATGATATTCGTTATACAAATCATGTAGGAATTGATTTTTATCATCGCTATAAAGAAGATATCGCTTTATTTGCTGAACTTGGTTTTACAACATTTAATACGACTATTTCATGGGCAAGAATTTATCCTCATGGAGTAGAAGGTGGAGTTAATCAAGAAGGTTTAGAATTCTATCGAAATGTTTTTAAAGAATGTCGTAAATATGGAATAGATCCTGTCATTACTTTATATAAATACGATGAACCTGTTTATTTAGAAGAAACATATGGAGATTGGACAAATAGAGAAATGATTCATCAATTTGTTGAATTTGCGAGAGTATGTTTTACAGAATATAAAGATTTAGTTGATAAATGGTTAACATTCAATGAAATTAATATTTTACTTCATTTTGATGTTAAAGAAGGAAAACAAGTAGCTTTTGAAGAATTACATAATCAAATGGTTGCTGCAGCAAAAGCTGTTAAAGTAGCTCATGAAATTGATAAAAATATTTCAGTAGGATGTATGATTGCAGGATTCTGCAGCTATCCATATACTTGTGATCCAGAAGATGTTATTGCAAATTATAAAGAATTCCAAAATAAATTTGCTTATTGTGCAGATACAATGGTAAGAGGATATTATCCATCTTATGCTAAACGCATTTGGAAAGAAAATAATGTAACTTTAAATATCAGTGAAGAAGATAAAAAAGATTTAATGGAAGGAAAAGCTGATTTCTTAGCATATTCTTATTATATGTCTAATGTAGTAACAACTCATAAAGATGAAGGAGAAGCATTAGGTGGAGCAGGAACTTCTGCTAACTTAAAAAATCCATATTTAACAGCATCTGATTGGGGATGGCAAATCGATCCTACAGGATATGAATATTTCTTACATGTCTTAAATGACCGTTATCAAGTACCTATTTTTGATGTGGAAAATGGTTTAGGAGCTTATGATAAAGTAGAAGAAGATGGTTCTATACATGATACTTATCGTATAGATTATCATCGCAGTCACATTAAGAGTTTAATGAAGGCCAGAGAAGAAGGTGTTAATATTTTTGGATATACTTCTTGGGCACCAATTGATTTAGTATCATTTACAACAGGACAAATGGATAAACGATATGGATTTATATATGATGGATATGGATGATGAAGGTAAAGGAGATTTACATAGAAGTAAAAAAGATTCATTCTATTAGGTATCAAAAATGTATTAAATCCGATGGAAAGGATTTAGATTAAAAACAAGCTCGATTTGAGCTT
>ENA-OQET01000373-OQET01000373.1-human-gut-metagenome-genome-assembly--contig:-NODE-373-length-24402-cov-4.110072_pt1 | contig 24402 bp, 31 predicted proteins | sample MGYA00242800_ERZ504645 | MGnify/ENA primary metagenome ERZ504645 (study PRJEB26092, sample SAMD00036308) | human gut metagenome | host: Homo sapiens | study: EMG produced TPA metagenomics assembly of... | reverse complement strand
TGGTTCAAGTAGCTCAAGCAAAGTACAGAAGTGGCGAAAAAGTATTTCGCTTTGGTCAATCTAATCCTAAAAGTTGGTTTAGATATGCAAACTAACACTACCTCAGGGGCTTCTTCTGTTGCTGACAACGTATTAGAGGGATTATATCGTTGGAATGATGATAATAAAGAAGAATGTGTTCTTGCTAAAGATATGCCAGAGGTATCTGATGATGGATTAACTTATACAATTACACTTGAAAAAAGGTGTTAAATTCTCAGATGGTTCTGATTTAACTACTGAAGATGTTAAATATACATTCGAAAGAATGTTTACACCAGCAACAGGATGTACAAATACATATATGTACAACATGATTACTGGTGCTCAAGATATGTTAGATGGTAAAGCTACTGAATTAAGTGGTTTTGAAACAGTTGATGATTACACTTTTAAATTACATATTGATTACAAATTTGCGCCATTTGTTGCTAACTTAGGTATGGACTATGCTTCAATTTATCCTTCAGATGCATGTGCTGCTGCTGGTGAAAACTGGGGTAAAGGAACTAACTTAATTGGTACTGGTCCATATGTAATTAAAGAAAATGATGAACAAACTAAAGTTGTAATGGTACCAAATAAAAAATATCATGGTGAAAAAAGCTAACTTAGATCGTTTAGAAATTGTTTATATTGATGATGCTAGTACAAAAATGATGGAATATGAACAAGGTAACATTGATATGTGTGACTTAGATACTTCATTATTAGATCAATATAAAGATAGTGATTTAAAAGATGAAATTACTCAAGTAACTCCATTAGGTACATATTTCTTATCAATTAAAGATAATGATCCAGTATTAAGTAATAAAGCAGTTAGAGAAGCAATCTCATTAGCTATTAACCGTAAAGAATTATGTAGTACTGTATTAAATGGTGCTGCTGAACCAGCTTCATCATTCTTAAATCCAAGTGTTCCAGGTCATGATGACAAATTAAAAACTTATGAACATAACGTTAAAAAAGCTAAACAAGTTTTAGCTGATGCAGGTATTTCAAACCCTACATTTACTTGCAAAGTTAGACAAAAAGAAGAAAAAATCGCTACTGCATTACAAGCTTACTTAAAAGAAGCTGGAATTACTATGAATGTAGAAACAATTGATGCAGGTATTTGGTCTTCAGCTAGAGCTGCTGGTGAATTACAAGCTACAGTTCTTGGTTGGTTCCCATTATATGCAGATGCTGATAACCAAATGTATACTTATTACTATTCAGAAAACGCTGTAGGAAAAGGTGTATTCTACAATAATCCTGAATTCGATTCATTAATGAAAGAAGCTCGAGAATCAAATGATTCTGATAAACGTGTTGAATTATATAAAAAAGCAGATTATATCTTATCTCGTGAAGATTATGGAACAATTCCATTATATTATGGTAAGTTACAATTTGTTGCTAAACCATATGTAAAAAATGCTAAATTAGGAAACTTAATTTATCATTTATATAACATTGATATTGATTTATCTAAAAAATAGTAAATGAAATTAAATAAGTGTTAATCATATATGGAATGCAGCAATGCATTCCATATATTTATTGTAGGAAAAAGGAGGAAAAATATGACGAAGTATTTACTAAAACGTGTATTACAAGCTATTGGTGTCGTTTTTTGTATTTCGTTAATCACATTCTTTGTGTTAAACATTGTGCCTGGTAATCCAGTTGAAATCATGTTAGGTGAGTTCGCTGATCAAGCAACGATTGCACGTGTTACACATGAAATGGGATTAGACCAACCAATTTATATTCAATATTTCAGCTGGTTAGGAAATATGCTTCAAGGAAACTTTGGAACATCATATTTCCAAAATAAACCAGTAATTGATATTTTAACAAGTTCATTTTTTAGTAACGGCTAAGCTTGCTGGTATTGCTTATATATTAGCTGTTGTTTTAGGGATAGTAGTAGGTGTTGTGGCTGCCGTTAATCATGGTAAGTGGGTTGATTCAGCTTTAATGACAATTTCTGTATTTGGTATTTCAGCTCCCGCATTCTGGATTGCTATTATCTTACAAATTGTTATCTGTTTGAAATTTAATTTATTACCTTTATCAGGTATTGATAGTTTTAAATCATTTATCTTACCAGGTATTGCCTTAGGTACAAGATATGCAGCAAGTATTGCTCGTATTACAAGAACAAGTATGTTAGATGTTTTATCACAAGATTACATCCGTACAGCTGAAGCTAAAGGCTTAAAAGGTTGGGTTGTTACAATTAAACATGCTTTACGTAATGCGTTAATTCCAATTATTACAATTGCAGGATCTGATTTAGGAAACATCTTAACAGGATCTGTCTTAGTAGAATCTGTATTTTCAATTCCGGGAATTGGAAAAATGTTAGTAGATAGTATTAATACACGTGATTTACCAATCGTCCAAGGTGGCGTGATGTATATTGCGGTTATTTGTGTCATTATGTATTTAGTAGTTGATTTACTTTATACAGTAGTCGACCCAAGAATTCGTTTAGGAAAGGAGTCATCATAAAATGTTTAAAAAGAAAAAAGATCAAACATATCAAAGTTATTGGTCAATCAGTTGGAACATTTTTCAAGAAAAATAAAGTAGCAATGGTATGTTTGTTCATCGTTATTCTTTTATGCTTAATTGCTTTATTTGCACCATTGATTGCTCCTTATGATCCAAACAAACAAGTTCTTACAGATCGTTTAATGAAACCTTGCGGACAACATTGGTTTGGTACAGATGATTTAGGAAGAGATATTTTTTCAAGAATTATTTATGGATGCCGTGTTTCTTTAAGTGTTGGTATCATTTCACAAATTATTGCGACAGTTATTGGGTATACGATGGGTGTTTGTGCCGGATATTTTGGTGGAAAAGTAGATTCTGTTATTTCATTTTTAATTCAAGTATTTTCATCTTTTCCATTCTTATTATTTGCGATGGCAATCATGTTCGTTTTAGGACCAGGTTTAATTAACCTTTACTTAGCGCTTGGCCTTTTAGGTTGGGCTTCAACAGCTAGACTTATCCGTGGGGATGTTATGCGTCTTAAAAAGATGGAATACATCGATGCATGTAAAGTCAGCGGTGGAAATAGTTTTAGAATTATTATGAAACATTTATTACCTAACTGTTTATCAACATTAATCGTTACTGTAACATTAGGTATTCCAAATGCAATTATGTCAGAAGCATCATTAAGCTTTTTAGGTTTAGGTGTTAAAGCACCAATGGCAAGCTGGGGTTCAATGATTAGTTTTTCACAACCATATATTCGTAGTGCAACATACTATTCAGTGATTCCAGGGTTAGCTATTATTATTACAGTATTAGCGTTCAATATGTTAGGTGATGGATTAAGAGATGCGCTTGATCCAAAATTAAGATCGTAAAAAGGGGAAAAGATATGAGTGAAAATAAAGAATTATTAGAAGTCAAAGATCTTGGTATTACCTTCTTTACAGATCGTGGAGCGCTTCCTGCTGTACAAGAAGTAAGTTTTAATATCAAACCAGGAGAAACTTTAGGAGTTGTTGGAGAATCTGGTTGTGGTAAAAGTATGACAGCTTTATCATTAATGCAATTAATACCATCTCCTCCAGGTAAAATTACTGCTGGTGAAATTATGTATAAAGGGGAAGATTTATTAAAGAAATCTCCTAAAGAAATGAGAGATATTCGTGGTAAAGAAATCTCAATGATTTTCCAAGAGCCAATGACATCTTTAAATCCAGTTATTACTGTTGGAAAACAAATTATGGAAGCTGTTTTAACTCATGAAAAAATGAGTAAACAAGAAGCTAAAGAACGTGCTTTAGAAATGATTAAACTTGTAGGTATTCCAATGCCTGAAAAAGTATTTGCTTCTTGTCCCCATCAATTGTCTGGTGGGATGAGACAAAGAATCATGATTGCGATGGCACTTTCATGTAATCCATCATTATTGATTTGTGATGAACCTACAACAGCATTAGATGTGACTATTCAAGCACAAATCTTAAAATTAATTAATAAAATGAAAAAAGAATTAAATACAGCCGTATTATTAATTACACATGATATGGGTGTTATTTCAGAAATGGCAGATAATGTAATCGTTATGTATGCAGGTAAGATCGTAGAATATACAAATGTAGAAGATTTATTTAAAAATCCTTTACATCCTTATACTATTGGTCTAAGAAGATCAATCCCTGATATCGATAGCGATGATCAAGAAGAATTGGAAGTTATTCCTGGTTCTGTACCAATGCTTTATGAACTTCCAAAAGGATGTTTCTTCGCACCACGTTGTAAACATGCTAAAGAAATCTGTCATCAAGAATGTCCAGCAATGATGGAACATGGTGAAAACCATTTAGTTCGTTGTTGGAAATATCATGAAAGATGGAATAAGGAGGATGTAGAAAATGGAAAATAATCAAGACGTTTTATTAAAAGTAGAACATTTAAAGAAATATTATTCTATTAAATCATCTTCTTTAAGAGGTAAAAAAAGCGTTGTTAAAGCGGTAGATGATATTAGCTTTGATGTTAAAATAGGAGAAACTTTTGGGATTGTTGGTGAATCAGGATGTGGTAAATCAACAATGGGTAAAAGTGTAATCCGTCTAATTGAACCAACTGAAGGAAAGGTTATCTTAGATGGTCAAGATTTTACAAGCTTAAAAGGTAAAGAATTACAAGAAGCACGTGATAAAATCAAATTGATTTTCCAAGATCCTTATGCTTCTTTAAATCCACGTATGACAGTTAAAGATATTATTGCTGAACCAATTGATATCGCTAAATGTTATAAAACAAAAGAAGAACGTGATGCACGTGTTGTGGAAGTTATGAAACAAGTTGGTTTAAACTTAGATTACATGTATCGTTATCCTCATGAATTTTCAGGAGGACAAAGACAACGTATTGGGATTGCCCGTGCAATTGCTTTACAACCAAAATTGATTATTTGTGATGAACCTGTTTCAGCATTAGATGTTTCAATTCAAGCAAAAATCATTAACTTATTAAATGAATTACAAGAAAAAATGGGTATTGCTTATATCTTCATTTCCCATGACTTAAGTGTTGTAAAACATATTGCTGATAGAGTAGGGGTTATGTATTTAGGTAATATGATGGAAATGGCTGATACAGAATCACTTTATGCCAAACCATTACATCCTTATACTCAAGCATTATTTTCAGCAATTCCAAGAATCGGAAAAGAAAGAATTGAAGATAAACAAATCTTAGGTGGCGATGTGCCAAGTCCAGCCAATCCACCTAAAGGATGTCGTTTCTGTACAAGATGTCCGAAAGTAATGGATATTTGTAAAACAGATAGACCCGATTTTAAAGAAGTAGAACCAGGTCATTTCTGCGCATGTCATTTATATGATAAAAAGTAAAAGAGGTATTATAAAATGGAAATGAATATTGACAAAAAGAATTAGTTGAATTATGTGAAGAATTTATTAATGTACCAAGTCCAGTAAGCTATTATGAAGAAGTTGGTGCTTTATTAGAAAAAAAAGCAGCTGAATTTGGTTATGAAGTGACTTATGATCGTAAAAGAACAGCTTACATTACTTTAGAAGGAGAAGATAATTCTAAAACAGTATGTTTGGGTGCTCACTTAGATACAATTGGTTTAGTTGTTCGTCATATTGATGATAACGGTCATTTAATTGTAAGACAATTAGGTGGTGTTAACTACCATAGTATGGAAGGTGAAGGTGTTACTCTTATTACAAGAGATGGACGCAAATATAGAGGTATGGTTATTTGTAAAGCTCACTCAGTTCATGTATTTGAAGATGCTAGAACAATGCCAAGAGATGAAGATCATATGGAAGTTATCTTACATGAAGATGTTCATTCTAAAGAAGAAGTTATGGCTTTAGGTATTGATCATGGTGATGTGATCTCTGTAGATCCTCATTTCGAATATACACCATCAGGATATGTTGTTTCACGTTATATTGATGATAAAGCTGCAGTTGCTGCATTAATCGAAATGATGGCTTACTTCAAAAGAAATAACTTAAAACCAAAATATCGTACATTATTAGCTTTCCCAATTTATGAAGAAATCGGACATGGTGGAGCTTATGTACCAGAAGAAGTAGAAGAATATGTTGCTTTAGATATCGGATTAATTGGGCCTGATTATCATGCTGATGAAAAAACAGTAAGTATCTGTGCTAAAGATAATTATTCTCCATATGATAGAGAACTTACTACAAGAATTATCAACCAAGCTAAAAAAACAAACTTAAATTATTGTGTTGATGTTTTCTTCCATTATGGAACAGACGCTAATGCTGCAATTCGTGCAGGTAATAATGTTTATGCTGCAGCATTTGGTATGGCTGTGATCAATTCACATGGTAAAGAACGTTGTCATATCGATTCAATCGTAGATACAACTAAACTTGCGATTGCATATGCCTTAGATTTATAAAAAGTTGGAGCTTTTGCTCCCTTTTTAAATGATTGATAACTGTATACAATATACAATTTTAATGGAATATACGTAAAAAAATCCCTTTATTTACTTAGAATGTATTTACAATAATACACATGGAATGTATAATTGTATACAATCGTAATAAGGGGGACGTAGAATAATGAATTTAGCGTATAAAATCTTAAGTACTAAACTTAAAAGTGGTGAGTTAGTCGCTGGTCAACAAATAGGGATTCAAATTGATCAAACATTAACTCAAGATTCAACAGGGACAATGGCTTATTTACAATTAGAGGCAATGGGAATTGAACATGTAGCGGTTGAAAAGGCAGTTGCATATATTGATCATAATATGTTACAAACAGGTTTTGAAAATATGGATGATCATGAATTTATCCGTAGTGTTGCAAAGAAACATGGAATTACTTTTCTAAACCAGGAAATGGTGTTTGCCATCAATTGCAATTAGAAAATTTTGCAAAACCTGGTAAAACATTAGTAGGATCAGATTCACATACACCAACATGTGGTGCGATGGGAATGATTGCTATTGGGGCAGGAGGATTAGATGTCGCTGTAGCAATGGCAACAGGTACATATTATTTACAATGCCCAAGTGTTGTTAGAGTGAATTTAGTAGGTAAAAAAGCAAAATGGGCTTCGGCTAAAGATGTTATTTTATATATTTTACAACAATTATCTGTCAAAGGTGGAGTTAATAAGATTATTGAGTACACTGGAGAAGGTTTAAAAGAATTATCATTAACAGATCGTGCAACTATTTGTAATATGGGGGCTGAATTAGGGGCAACGACTTCTGTCTTTCCAACAGATGAAATTACTAAAGAATACTTAATTCAACAAGGAAGAGAAGAAGATTATGTTGAATTAAAAGCGGATGAAGATGCTACATATGACGAAGAAATCACCGTTGATTTATCAAAATTAGTACCATTAACTGCTAAACCACATAGTCCAGATGCAGTTGTACCAGTAAGTGAATTAAGAGGAATGAAAATCAATCAAGTAGTGATTGGTTCATGTACAAACTCCTCACTTCCTGATATGTTAAAAGCTGTAAAAATCTTAAAAGGAAGAAGAGTCGCAACTCATGTATCACTTGTTATTGCTCCAGGTTCTTCTAGTATTCTAGCAATGCTTTCTAAATGTGGAGCTTTAGCGGATATGATTGCCTCTGGGGCAAGAATTCTTGAATGTGGTTGTGGACCATGTATTGGTATGGGGCAAGCACCACTTTCTAAAGGTGTTTCTTTAAGAACTATCAACCGTAACTTTAAAGGACGTTCAGGAACAAATGATGCTAGTGTTTATTTAGTATCACCTGAAGTTGCTGCTTTAAGTGCAATCAAAGGATATTTAACAGATGAATTTGAAGATGATATGTATTTAGACGATATTGAAAATACACCATTTGTGAAGAATAAGAATTTCTTTATTGATGAATATGATCCTCAAAATGAAGTTTATATGGGACCAAATATTAAACCAGTTCCTCGAGGAGATAAATTACCAGATACATTTAAAGGTAAAGTATGTTTAAAAGTAGGAGATAATATTTCTACAGACCACATTGTACCATCTGATTCTAAATTACTCCCATATAGAAGTAATGTGCCACATCTTGCTAAATTCTCTTTCTGTAAAGTAGATGATCAATTCTATAATAGATGCATTGAAAATGGTGGAGGATTTATTGTTGGTGGAGATAACTACGGTCAAGGTTCTTCACGTGAACATGCAGCCCTTGTTCCTAATTATTTAAAGATCAAAGCAATTTTTGCTATTTCATTTGCAAGAATTCATCGTTCGAACTTAATTAATAATGGTATTTTACCACTTGTTATTAATCAAAAAGATTACGATTTCTTTAATGATCAAGATGAATATGAATTAATTAATTTATTAGATAGTGTTGAAAACAATAAAGATATTACTGTTATCAATAAAACAAATAATCAAACAATTACCGCAAAATTAAAATTATCACCAAGAGAAAAAACAATGATTCAATATGGTGGTCTATTAAATGCAATTAAAGAATTAGGAGGTGACTTTTAATGAAAGCAGTATTAATTCCAGGTGATGGAATCGGAAAAGAAATTTCACAAAGTGTTGTTGACATTACAAAAGCTATGAATTTAGATATTGAATGGGTAGAATATCAAGCAGGTGCAGAATATGCTGCTAAAACAAAAGAAGTCTTTGAACCAGGACTTGTAGATGCTATTAAAGAATATAAATGGGCATTAAAAGGTCCAACAGCAACACCTATTGGTACAGGATTTAGAAGTGTCAATGTTGCTTTAAGACAAAAATTTGCAACTTATGCCAATGTAAGACCAATTCGTTCTTTTAAAGGAATTGATTCGAAGTATGAAAATATTGATTTAGTCATGATTCGTGAAAATACGGAAGATCTTTATAAAGGAATTGAATATATGGTGGGTGATGATGTTGCGCATGGTATTAAATTAATTACTAGAGAAGCCAGTGAAAAGATTTGTCGTTATGCTTTTGAATATGCAAAAGCAAATGGTAGAAAAAAAGTCACGGCCATTCATAAAGCGAATATTATGAAATTTACAGATGGATTATTCTTAGAATGTTTTAGAAATGTAGGTAAAGATTATCCAGAAATCGAAAAACAAGAAGTAATCATTGATAATATGTGTATGCAGCTTGTTTTAAGACCAGAAACATTTGATGTATTGGTTGCTCCTAATTTATATGGAGATATTGTTTCAGATTTATGTGCAGGATTAGTAGGAGGTTTAGGATTTGCTCCTAGTGGTAATATTGGAGATGAATACCGTATTTATGAAGCTGTTCATGGTAGTGCTCCTGATATTGCCGGAAAAGGAATTGCTAACCCAAGTGCATTGCTTTTAGCCTTTGCTTTAATGTTAGAAGCCTTAGGACAAAATGATCAAGCAAATAGGCTACGTGATGCACTTTCAAAAGTCGTAGAAGAGGGAAAAATTGTAACGCGTGATATTGGTGGACATGCTTCTACAAAGGAATTCACGCAAGCAATTATAGATAGGTTATAGTATGAAAAAAAAATATTTTAGAAAATGCAGGACATGGTTCCTTAGGACATCGCATCTTTTGTATTTTAAGAGATAAGATTTTAAATGAAGAATATGAAAAAGGACAAAAATTAAATGAAGTTGTTCTTTCTAAAGAACTAAATATTTCTAGAACACCTATTAGAGAAGCTTTAAAACAATTAGAGTTAGAAGGATTAGTTAAAAGTATTCCTAATAAAGGAGTTTATGTATTAGGATTTTCATCAAGAGATATTGATGATATGTTAGAAATACGTGTTGTTTTAGAAAGTTTATCTGTACAACTTGCTATTGATCGTATTACTCAAGAAGAATTAGATAGAATTAAAGAAATCTATGATTTATTAGAATTCTATGCTGAAAAAAATGATCAAGAAAGATTTACAGAAGTAAACATTGATTTCCATGAAGCTATTTATAGAGCAACTCATTCACAATATTTTGAACAATTATTGTCAGATATTAACTATTATATTCATGTTACTTCCAGACATTCAATTAAACAACCAAATCGTTTAATTGAAGCAGCACAAGAACATAAAGAAATTTATGAAGCGATTGTAAAGAAAGATAAAGCACTAGCAAAAGCAAATGTTGAAAAACATATTAGAAAAACACAATCATTAGTAAGAAATTATTATGATGAAAAAGATGAAACGCAAGAGTAATGATTCTTGTGTTTTTCTTTTTAGTAAAGTGCTATAATAAAAAAACGAATTGGGGGGAGAATTATGGAAAGAAAAGAGTTTTCAATTGCTCGTTTTTTTAAGCTCTAAAAGTCGTTTTGATAATATTGTTTTATTAGAAGGATTTATTGTTGGTATTTTAGCGGGTATTGTGGGTGTTGTTTATAGATTGTTGCTTTCTTATGGAGAAAAGATGGCTTATTTTGTAGTGGATTATATCAAAAATAACACACTTCATTTATGTATTTGGATTGTATGTGTTTTAATTATTGGTTTTATTATTTCTAAGCTTTTAAAATATGAATCTTATATTTCAGGAAGTGGAATTCCACAAGTAGAAGCAGAAATGATTGATCAAATTGATGAAAAATGGTATAAAGTTATTCTTGCTAAAATGGTAGCAGGGACACTTTCTATTGTAGGGGGGTTATCATTAGGTAGAGAAGGACCAAGTATTCAACTTGGAGCAATGGTTGGTAAAGGACTAGCTTCTGCATTTAAAAGAATGAAACTTGAGGAAAAATATCTTTTAACGTGTGGGGCAGCAGCAGGACTTTCAGCAGCCTTTAATGCACCACTTGCTGGGGTGTTATTTGCTTTGGAAGAAATCCATAAAAAGTTTTCACCACTGGCACTTGTTACTGTTATGGTAGCATCTTTAACAGGTGATTTTATAAGTAAAAATATTTTTGGGATGACTCCCTCACTTTATTTTCCACTTGTAGATACTTTGCCTTTAGGGCAATATGGTTTTCTTATTATTTTAGGGATTATTGTTGGTGTATTAGGTGTTATTTATAATAAAACAACTATGTTTACTTTAAAACTCTATGATAAAATTACATTCTTGAAAAACAATCAAAAAATCTATATACCTTTATTGATTTCTGTTGTTTTTATGATTTTTTATCCAGATGTTTTATGTGGTGGACATCATATTATAGATATTCTTCATGAAGGAAACTTTGTCTTAAGTACCATTTTATTACTTTTATTAATGAAATTTATCTTTTCACTTATTTCCTTTGGCTCAGGCACACCAGGAGGTATCTTCTTTCCTTTGCTTGTTTTAGGAAGCTTAATAGGTTGTGCGTATGCTTTAATTGTGACAACTTATTGTGGCGTTCCACAAATGTATTTTAATAACTTTATAGTTGTAGCAATGGCGGGATTATTTGCGAGTATTGTTCGTGCTCCTATTACAGGCATTGTTTTAATTGCAGAAATGTGTGGAAGTTTATCACAATTTTTACCAATTGCTGTATGCAGTTTTATTGGTTATGTTGTAGCTAATATGATGAAATGTGAACCTATTTATCATAGTTTACTTAATCGAATGATTAAAAATGGCAATCATGAAATTTCCTTAGAAGAAAAAGAAATTCTCCATTATTCTGTAGAACTTGGTTCATGTTGTTTAGATTTACCAATCAAAGAATTAGGATTACCTAAAGAATGTATTATTATTTCTATTAATCGAGGAATTGAAGAAATTGTACCACGAGGAGATACAATTCTACATTTAGGTGATCATTTAACAATCTTAGTGAATAAAGAAAATAGAGAAGTGACAAAAGATATCTTACATAAATTTTTTACATTGGAAATATAGGTAATAATATGTTTAGAGAAATGAGAAGAAAAAAACAAAAACTAACTGAAAAGCAATGTATTGATATTTTAAAAAGAGCAAAAACAGCAACACTTGCTTTACATGGTGATGATGGGTATCCATATTCAGTTCCTGTTAATTATGTTTACTTAGATGGAAAGATTTATTTTCATGGAGCAAAATCAGGACATAAAATAGACGCTATTAAAAATAATTCTAAAGTATCAATAAGTATTATTGATCAAGAAGATGTTATTGAAGAAGAATTAACAACTTATTTTAGAAGTATTATTCTTTTTGGAAAAGCAAAAATCTTACAAGATGATGATGAAATCTATCAAGCGGTAAATGCTTTAGGATTAAAATATTGTGATGGTGAAATTGCAGTTGAAAAAGAAATTCAAAGAGAATGGAAAGTTCTTTGTTGTGTAGAAATTATAATTGAACATTTAACAGGTAAACAAGCGATTGAACTTGTAAAATAAAAAATAAGGAAAAAATCCTTATTTTTTTAATGTCTGAATTGTATCAATTAGTTCAACATCTAAAGAAGATAGATAATTGAAAGCTTGTTGATAAATATCATCTTTTAATAAAGCATCAGGACTATGTGCATCAAAGCCAATGATTGCTTTATTTTTATAGTGACTTGCAATTTTCCAAAAAGCATTATTTGGATAATGTCTATGTGTCATAAATCCTAATAGATTAAATTCTAAAGGCATATCTTTTTCTTTAGCATAAGCACATAAACGTGACATTTCTTCTTGATAAAGTTTTGAATCTTTATCATAGTAAACAAGATCAGGATGAGCTATATAACTATAAAGACCTGTATCGATTGCTTTAATACAATGATCTACATAAGCTTTTAAATAGTATTCATTGACAGGACTTCCAAAGTATTGATGAAGTTCATCTGTTTCATAGTAATGATTTCCTAAAATAATGTAATCAATTTGTTTATCTTTTAACATCTTTTCAAGCCAAGGCATATATCTTTCAAAATATTCACATTCTAATCCAATTAAAATAGAAATTTGATCTTTATATTTTTCTTTAAGATAACGAATGCTTTCAATATAATCATCTAATTGACTTTCAGGCATACGCATTGTTGCTTTAAAAGAAGAATCATAATGCCAAGGTGTATGATCAGAAAATCCTAATTCTTTGATGCCAGCTTTAATAGCTGCTTTTACATATTCTTCATCTTTTCCACTAGCGTGATAGCATCTCGCGGTATGGGTATGATAATTATTTTTATTCATGGTTTCACCTCGAAAATATTATAATACAAAAAAAGGAATATACAAATGTATATTCCAAGCAATTATTATAATCCAAGTTTTGCTTTCATAGCAGCTAATTCATCTTCAACAGAAGCGTCACTACCATTTGATGTATACTTATCAGCAAGAGTAGAAGCAGCACTTGTATGAGTGTTTAATTCTGCTTCAGCAGTTGCAGCATCTAACATTTTTTCAGCTTTCTTTTCATAGCGTTCAAATGATTCCATAGAAGATTTTGCTTTATCTCCACCAGAAACAATTTTATTAATATGTTCTTGAGCTTTAGCAGAAGCAACTGTTGCTTTAATAGCATCTCTTCTAGCTTCTAATGTTTCGATATCGTTTACTAATTTATCATGCATTTGACGCATTTTATCAGCATTGGCATGAGTAAGTTCTTGTGTTTTTTTGTATGAAACAAGATTGCTTTCATATTGTTGTTTTTTAGCAATCAATGTTCTTGCATCATCTTCATTACCCGCTTTTAAAGCATTTTGAGCAGCTGTTGTGTATTTAGCAATTTCATCTTCACATTCTTGAACTTGACGATCTGCACTTTTTGCATCAGCAATAATGTTGGCTGTTTCTTTTTTTCACTTCAGCTAAATCTTCTCTTAAATCTCTTAATGTTTGATCAATCATTTTTGCTGGATCTTCGCATTTGTCTAATAAAGCATTAATATTACTTTTCATAATGTCTGTAAATCTTGTTAAAATTCCCATAGTTATTCTTTCCCTTCTTCATTTAAGTATTTGTCTCTTAATTCATCTGATTTATCAAGAGGTGTTTTTAATATTCAACTGTTCTTTAGCTTTTTTCATTTATCTCGTTTAAATTTCATACGCAAGATATAAATAATTCCACCAATTACAATGACAATTCCAACAATAATACAAATGATTTTAATAATATCATTAGAAGTTGTTGATTTTTCCATAATCGTATTTGCTGTTGAATTAAATGTCTTTGTAAATACCTCTACTGTAGAAAGTGAATCATCTGTCCAATAACGATCTATGTAGTTCCAAAAAATATTAACAGCTTCACTATCCATTACCGAAGTTACCTGTTTCCCATTAACATAAGCCATATAACCTATTTCATTAGGATTTTGATCTTCATAGTAAACAAATAAGAAAGTATCTTCGTTATCAATGTTTTGTTCATACCAGTTTTGTGCATAATTATCTTTTTGACTATCACCTGTAAGTGTTTCGTCATAGCTCTTTAAATAAATATAAGGTTGAATTCCTGTTTTGTTGTAAAAGTTTTTAAGATTCTTTGAAAGTTTCCCTTGATTTTCAATATATCCTAGTTCATCTTTAATGCAGTTATTATCGTAAGGAATAGGATTTTCTATCTTTTCACGATTGATTGTTGATGTAACGTCACTATCATCACTAGCAATCATAAAAAAGCTAAAAATAACAACTGCGAAAACAATTAAAACAAGCGATCAAAGTTCCTAAACCACTTGAAGAACTAGTATAAACATTTCTTCTATATCCATAATAGCCTCTTCGAGGAGGTGGTGGAGTATGATGATAATGATGCATAGAGGGACCTCTGTTAAAAGATGAGCTTCCTGTAGGACGACTTGATCCGCCAACATGATGTCCGCCTCCAACACGACTACTTGAATGCCCGCCAGAAGAACGATGTCCTCCACCGCTAGTTCCAGGTCTTGGCATATTTTCACCTCTTTTCTTAATATTTTATTATAATAATTATACCTTAATTTTCTATGAAAAAATAGAGATAAGATAAAAATAAAAAATGAATAAAAGAGATTGACAGTATAGTTAGTCTATGCTAACATATAGTTGTGGTTAGCGAAGGATAACTTACAGAAGGAGTAAAGAGCTATGAAAAATAAATTCAAACGCAGCTTGATTGCTCTGGCTTTACAAATGAGTGTCATCGTTGCTGCAATATTATTCGTTTAATTGTCTTATGATTTATTTAACTTAAATTAGCCAAATTCCTTTTTCCTATCATAAGATTATTAAGTGAAGCAAAAGTTTGGTAAGATTACTTACCATTTTTTGTTTATATAATAAAAAAATAGCTCGCTGAGCTAATTTTTCATATGTTCTTTAATTTATTCATTGTTTCATCAGAAATAACATGTTCGATACGACATGCATCATTAACAGCAGTGTCATGAGATACACCGATACTTTCAAAAAATGAAGAAAGTGTATCATGACGATCATAAATTGTTGTAGCAACTTTTAAACCTTTATCAGTTAATTCAATATATCCCTTACTATCAACAATAACATATTCATCTTTCTTTAATAAACCAATAGCACGAGAGACACTCGGTTTAGAATAATTAAGCTCATGAGCAATATCTATGGAACGAACATCCTTATTTCTTTTAGATAAAACAAGAATTGTTTCTAAATACATTTCTCCTGATTCTTGTAAGTTCATGTGAATCACCTCTTTGCATATTATACCATATTTTTAACAAGATAAGCAATGAAATCACTTTGCTAAATCAAGAAAGAGGGTTGACATTGATAACGAAATGCAGTATATTCTATTTGAAGTTAGAGAAGTCTAACTATATTTTATGTCTTATAGTTAGCAAATACTAATCAAATTAGCATAACCTAATGTGGTTAGCGAGGACAAATTCTTGAGGAGGTAAGTAAGATGCCGTTAACAATGTTAAACATAGGAGAAACCGGTGAAATCAAAAGAATTGGTGGTAACGAAGAAACAAGAAGATTTTTAAATAATCTTGGTTTTGTTGTTGGTGCTGAAGTTGTTGTTGTTTCGGCAATCGGGGGAAATGTGATTGTTAATATCAAGGATTCTCGCGTTGCTATTAATGAAGATATGGCAAAACGTATCATGGTGTAGAAAAGGGGGAAGTGTTGTGAAACTTAATGAAGTAGAAGTTGGTAGCACTGTCACTGTTAAGAAAATTGAAGGTGATGGAGCTTACAAAAGACGTATTATGGATATGGGTATCACTAAAGGGGTAGAATTATACATTAGAAAAGTTGCTCCTCTTGGAGATCCTGTTGAAATTACTGTAAGAGGTTATGAATTATCAGTTAGAAAAACGATGCACAATGTGTTGAGGTTGAATAACGGAGGGGAAAGTTAAAAATGAATATTAAATTTGCGCTTGCAGGTAACCCTAACTGTGGTAAAAACAACAATGTTTAACGCATTAACAGGTGCTAATCAATATGTTGGTAACTGGCCAGGTGTTACTGTAGAAAAGAAAGAAGGAAAAGTAAAAGGAAACAAAGAAGATAATATTACTGTTGTTGACTTACCAGGTATTTACTCTTATCTCCTTATACATTAGAAGAAGTTGTCAGCCGTGATTTTCTTTTAAATGAAGATCCAGATGTCATTAATTGACTTAGTTGACGCTACTAATATTGAAAGAAACTTATATTTAACAACTCAATTGATTGAAACTGGGGTTCCAGTAGTTATTGCTTTAAATATGGCAGACTTAATTGAAAAAGAGGTTTAAAAATTGACACTAAACGTTTATCAATGGTATTAGGATGTCCTATTATTGAAACTTCAGCTTTAAAAGGAACAGGTTTAAAAGAATTAATTGCTGAAGCTGTTAAAGTTGCTAAACAAGGTGAACATCAATTACCTCAATCTATCTTTAGTGAAAAGATTGAAAAAGCAATTGATACTGTTGTTCCAGCATTATCTGAAACAATTACAGCTAATAAGAAAAGATGGTATGCTGTTAAAGTTTTAGAAAATGATGAAAAAGTAATGAATCATATTGTATTAAGTAGTCAAAATAAAACAACAATTGATTCTTTAAGAAAAGAATTAGAAACTGAATTAGATGATGATATGGAAAGTATTATCACTGATGGACGTTATACTTATATTCAAAAATTAATTTCAACAACTGTTGAAAAACCAAAAGAAAAATTAACAATGTCAGATAAAATTGATAAAATTGTTACTAACAGATTCTTAGGAATTCCAATTTTCTTAGCTGTTATGTTTGTTGTTTACTATATTTCAGTAACAACTATCGGTACATTTGTTACTGATTGGACAAATGATGTCTTCGTTGTTGCAATTCAAGATGCTGTATCTGGATTCTTAGGTTCAGTTGGCGCAAGTAGTTTATTAACTGCGGTTATCGTTGATGGTATTATTGGTGGTGTTGGAGCTGTTATTGGATTCGCACCTCAAATGGCAATTCTATTCTTATTCTTATCAATCTTAGAAGATTGTGGATACATGGTACGTATTGCTTTCGTTATGGATAGAGTATTTAGATATTTCGGTTTATCAGGAAAAAGCTTTATTCCATTATTAATTGGTTCTGGTTGTGGTATTCCTGCTATTATGGCATCGAAAACAATCGAACAAGATAATGATCGTCGTTTAACTATTATGACTGCGACATTTATTCCTTGTGGAGCTAAGTTACCTGTTATTGCTTTATTAGGTGGTGTTATGGCTGGTAAAGTTGCTGGTTGGCAAGCTGCTGGATTTATTGCTCCTGCAATGTACTTTGTGGGAATTGTTGCAGTATTAGTTGCTGCGATTATGTTAAAGAAAACAAAACCTTTCTCAGGTAAACCTGCACCATTCGTTATGGAATTACCTGAATATCATATTCCTAGTGCAAAAACTGTATTATTACATGTATGGGAAAGATTAAAAGGATTCTTAATTAAAGCTGGTACTATTTTAGTTGTTGCTTGTATCGTTATTTGGTTCTTATCTACATTTGGATTTGAAGGTGGATCATTCGGTATGGTTGAAGATACTGCTAACAGTTTAATTGCTGCTATTGGTGATTTCATCGCTCCAATCTTTGCACCTCTTGGATTTGGTAACTGGCAATCTGTTGCTTCTTCATTAACTGGATTCTCAGCTAAAGAAGCAATCGTTTCAACAATGGGTGTATTAGCTAATGTTGCTGGAGATCCTGAAGATGCTGTAAACGTTGCTGCTGGTGTAGCTAAATGGTTCCCAACAGGAATGGCTGCTTTATCATTCTTAATCTTTAACTTATTAGATTCACCATGTTTAGCTGCTATTTCAACTATGGCAAGTGAATTAAATGATAGAAAATGGTTCTGGTTTGCAATTGTATTCCAAAACGTATATGCTTATTGTATCTCATTAATGGTTTATCAAATTGGTTCATTAGTATTATATGGAACATTTGGATTCTGGACAGTTGTTGCGTTCATCGTTCTAGCCTTCATGTTATTCATGTTGTTTAGACCTGATCCTTATAAAGATCAAAAAGTTTATTCTACAAGATCAGTTGAAGCATAATAAAATCCGGAATTATTCCGGATTTTTATAAATTAAAGGAGGTATTATTATGGCTAATGTGATTATTGTTTTATTAATTGTTGCCTATTGTGCATGGGTCATCTATACACATTTCTTTAGAAAGAAAGATGGACATAAGTGTAGTGGTATTTGTGCAGGGTGTAGTCAATGTTCATCTCCTTTAGATGATTATTATAGAGATCAAAAGAAAATGAAAGAGAGACATAATCATGGGTAATGTAAGTGGTTCGACTTTCTATATGTTTTTAGGAGTACTTGTTATTTATTTAATAGGTGTTTCTATTTTACACACTTTGGTTTCAAAAAATTTAAGAAGAAAAGAAAATAACAGGAGGTAATTATGGCTAATATTATTATCGTTCTTATATTAGTTGTGGTTGTTGGTATTGCTTTAAAATCAACAAGAAAGCATATGAAAGGTGAAAGTTCTTGTTGTGGTGGCGGTGGAGAAATCTATCAAGCTGTTGAAGATAAAAAATTAGACAATCCAATTATTAAAGAAAAAGTATTTAAAATTAAAGGTATGACTTGTCAACATTGTGTCGCTAATGTAACACGTGCAATTAATGCTATTGAAGGCGTAAGTTCACAAGTGAACTTAAAAAAAGAAGAAGCACATGTTGTCTATGATCGAGATGTTGATGATCAAGTTATTATAGCTGCTGTCAAACAAGCAGGATATGATGTTATTTAGGGAAGAAGAAATTCTTCTCTTTTTTTATAAAATGATTGATATTCATGTCTATACATGGTACATTTAACATGTATAGACAAGATATAATTGTTGCGATTAAAAGTTAAAGAAATACACATCTCATACACCAAGCACTCCAAATTCTTTAATAATGTCTATATATAATGAAGTATCTAAAAAGAGGATTTCAAAAATCCTCTTTTTTTTACCAATATTTGGTATTGCTTTTTGTTTGAATATTATATTTAGGTGTATGTGGATATTTTTCAATAGATTTGTTGTTTTTGATAGACCAAGCTTTTGCTGGAAGCGTTAAAAGCTGTGGACATTTTAATTCACCATCTAGTGGTTTAATGAGGGAAATGATATCATGATAATATTTATTACCATTTGTAAGAACATAAGCTCTTTGATTTAAGAAATCTTCCTCATTAAATTGTTCTTGATTGATACTATGTTCATAGATTTCTTTACGATCTAATTCATATAGAAATTCAGACATTAAATCATGAAAATCAAAAATATATTGATCTTTATGATTTACTAAAAAATTAATAATTGGTTCAAAAACTTCATCTGTATTTTCGTTATTCCAATCTCCTTTTTTTAATATTCCCCAAAAAGAATTTTTAAACATTTTCATCACCATATCCATTCTATAGGATAATGAACAAGATATCAAGGAGTCCCTTTTCTAAACCAATAAACAATCCCTGTTTCATCAATATTTCCAGAGATAGGATTAATAGCGATAGCATTTAATTTAGATGTTAATTTATACCAACTTTCTTTTTTTGATTTCTTTATTTAAAAAATCAATTGCTAATTCTTTAGCAAGCACTTTTTCCTGACTGTTTTCTATTTTTCGATTATCATCATAGCCTACCCAACCATTAATGAGGATATTAGGATTATAAGCAACAATCAAATTATCATAATCAGTACTCCCTGTTTTACATGCTACTGTGTATTTTGTTTGATAATTTTCCATTGTTGCATTTAAATAAGTTGAAAATTGTTTATTAAAGGTTCCTGTTAATAATTGATTGAGGATTAAACAGCTTTCTTTGTTCAAATTTTGAATTCTTTGATTTTTATGTTGATAAATAGTTTTTCCTTGATGATCAACGATTTTTTCAATGGTATAAAGATGTTGATATTTACCACCAGAAGCAATATTACAGTAGATATTTGAAAGATTATAAATGTTTGTATTAACTGTTCCAAGTGCTAAAGAGGCGTTGTTTTTAGCGTTGATTCCATAGGATTTAAGAAAATCTCTAAGATTTTCTGTACCTAAAAATAAATGTGTTTTTACAGCATAAATATTATCGCTGACAGCAATAGCTTGAGCAAGTGTGATTTCTTGATAAGCATATTTTTGATGAAAATTAGCAGGAGAGTAAGTTGTATTGTTACTTAATTTAAAGGTCGTTGGTTCGCATAGAAAACGTGTAGAGGGATTAAATCCGTTTTCTAAGGCTAAATAATAGAGAAAAGGTTTCATTGTACTTCCTATTTGTCTAGAAGCATGTATTGCACGATTATATTGAGAATTAGCGTAATCTTTACCACCAATCAAGGCTTGTAATTGATTGGTTTTAGGATTTGCGACCGTAAAAGCGCATTGTAGATCACCTTGTATTTTCTTTTCTTTAATAAGATCATTTAAAGTATTTTGATATTCACTGTTAAAAGAAGTATAAATATTTAATCCTTTATTTAAATATTGATTATTATAAAAACCTAATTCCTCTAGTTCTTCTAAAACAGTATCCTTATAATAATAAGTAGACATATTTTCATTAAGTGAATGTTCACTTGCTAAATTAAGAGTTTGCTTTTGAGTGGCCTCTAAAATACTTTGAGTAATCATTTGATTATCATACATAGCTTTTAAAACAAGATTTTGTCTTTGTTTAGCTCTTTCTTTGTTTAAAATTGGTGAATAATATTGGGGACCATTGACAACCCCTGCTAACATGCTTGCTTCATTTAAAGTCAATTCTTTTGCTTTTTTACCATAGAAATACTGGGAAGCATTTTCAATGCCATAAATTCCATGTCCAAAATAGACATTATTGATATAACCTTCTAAAATTTCCTTTTTTGATAAATGTGTTTCTAATTGTAAAGTAAAAAAAGCTTCTTTTACTTTACGAGACCAAGTCTTTTCATTTGTTAAATAAAGAAGACGAGCGTATTGTTGGGTTATTGTGCTAGCACCTTGAGAAGTTTTCCTTTTTAGGACATTTGTTTTTATTGCCCGGGAAATTCCGACATAATCAAACCCATGATGACTATAAAAACGTTTATCTTCAATAGCAACAATTGCTTTTAAAAAATAAGGACTAACATCATCAATTGAAACATATTGCCCACTATAATTATTGACACTTTGATAAAAAATCTTATTTTGATCATCATAAAGCTTTATGTAACGATCTTTATTAAGTTCAGGTTTTCCTACACAAAAGGCAATAATATACATCAATAAAAGAAATGTGAAGAAAAATATAAAACAATATAGAATTCTTTTTATAAACTGTCTCATTTTATCACCGATTTTATTCTTGCCATTTTATGTTATAATATGCACGGTGATAGAATGAAAAAGAATATTAAAGTAAATTATAAGAGTATATTTAAATATGATGATCATCATGAAACAGTTCAATTTAAAAGTGATGGAATCTATGAAAAAGGATTTGATAAAGAAAAATTTATTTTCTATAACAATGATCAAAAGATAGAAATTATTTTAAAAGGTAAAGAAATGACATTAGCTAATGGACCTTCTTTATTAAATCTTTCTTATCATAGAAAGATAGGAAATCATTATCATACAGATTATGGGATGATAGAACTCTTTACAGAACTTATTACAATGGAACATGATCGTTATTTAAAAGTGAAGTATATTTTAAGTGATGGGCATCAACAATTAAGTGAAGTTTACGTGATGATGAAATATGATTTTTATGGAGAAGAAAATGAAGCAATCTAAGAAGTTATTAACGAATAAAATATTATTTTCAGGTTTATTGATTTTAATTCAATTAATTATTGTTTTTGTAGCTTTTTTGACAATTCATAGATCATCTAGATTTTTTGTCTATTTGTTCAAGCTTATTAGTGTTCTTGCTGCTTTATATATTATAAATAAGGATGATGCAAGTGCTTATAAGATTACCTGGCTTGTTTTAATAGCTGCTGTACCTTTTGTAGGTGGTGTTCTTTATGTATTTTTAGGAGATAAAAAACCAAGTCAAAGGTTACAACTTGCTTTTTTAAAACAAATAAAGAATCAACGTATTATTGAAAATGATATTATCGAAGAAGTAGCTGATCCTTATATTAAAGGACAAATTAATTATTTAAATCAACAAAGATATCCTACTTATTATGGACAAGATCTTAAATATTTTTCATTAGGTGATGCTGCTTTTGAACCTTTATTGGAATCCTTAAGAAATGCGAAAAAATTCATTTTTATGCAATTTTTTATTGTTGATGAAGGAAAAATGTTGAAAAGTGTTTTAGATATTCTTAAAGAGAAAGTCAAAGAAGGGGTAGAAGTGAGATTTATGTATGATGATGTAGGATCACTTACGATGTTGCCTCGTCATTATGATCGTCAACTTGAAAAAATGGGCATAAAGAGTGTGGCATTTAATCCTTTTATACCTATTTTATCTTTAGCGATGAATAACCGTGATCATAAAAAGATCGTGGTGATTGATGGTGAAATAGGCTTTAGTGGTGGATTTAATTTAGCAGATGAATATATTAATCAAAGAGTTAAATATGGGCATTGGAAGGATTCTGGGTTAATGATTCATGGTCCTGCTGTTAATTCGCTTACGAAGATGTTTTTAGAATCATGGAATGTAGCAAGAAATACAGAAGAAGATTATGAAAAGTATTATGTGCGCTCTCATCAAAAATTTGAGGTAGATGGCTATGTAACTCCTTATGGAGATTCTCCTTTAGATGATGAAAATGTAGGTGAAAATGTTTATTTAAACATGATCAATCAAGCGTATGATTATTTATATATTACAACACCCTATTTGATCTTAGATGATAACTTACAAACAGCATTGATCAATGCTGCTAAAAGAGGAGTCGACGTACGCATCATTACACCAGGAATACCAGATAAAAAAATTGTTTTTAGAGTTACACGTTCATATTATCAAACATTGATCAAACATGGTATTCGTATTTATGAATATACTCCTGGATTTATTCACGCTAAAAACTTTTTAGTGGATGATAAATGTGCAACAGTAGGGACAATCAATTTAGATTATCGTAGTTTATATCTTCATTTTGAAAATGGGATTTATTTATATAACAATAAAATATTAAAAGATATTAAGGAAGATTTTTTAGCGACAGTAGAAAAGTCTCATGAAATTACCTTGGATGAAGTTGTAACTGGTAAATTTATGGGTTGGTTTGAAGCAATTTTACGTGTAATTGCTCCATTACTTTAGGTAAAAAACATTGACTTTATGCACTCTTAATGGTAACGTATAAACGATTAAATATCTTTTTTAAGGAGGTAAAAAAATGGCTGTAAATAAAATTGAAATTGCGTTGAAAGAAGCACTAAAAAAAGGCAATGGTTAAATGCAATTTTGTAGAAGATTATGAAATAAATCAAATCACAATAGAAATACCAAAAGAAAAAAGTCATGGTGATTATTCAACAAATATCGCTATGCAACTTACAAGATTACTTAGAAAGAATCCAAGAATGATTGCAGAACAATTAATCGAAGCAATTGATAAAGAGGAAGCAAATATCGATTCTATTGAAATTGCTGGTCCAGGATTCATCAATATGTTTATGAAAAAAGATGCTTTAACTTCTATTATTAAAGAAGTATTAGCAGAAAAAAGATGATTATGGAAAAAGATGTGCAAGGAAAAGGAATTAAATATAATGTTGAAATTTCGTTTCTGCCAATCCAACAGGAGATTTACATTTAAGGACATGCTAAAGGGGCAGCAGTAGGAGATAGTATTTGTCGTATTATGTCAGCTGCAGGATATGATGTTACAAGAGAATATTATATTAATGATGCAGGAAATCAAATTTATAATTTAGCTTTATCTTTATATGCAAGATATAGAGAAGCTTTTGGTTTAGATTTTGAATTACCTGAAGATGGATATCATGGTCAAGATATTAAAAGATATCGCTGTTAAAAATC
>ENA-OQET01000371-OQET01000371.1-human-gut-metagenome-genome-assembly--contig:-NODE-371-length-24471-cov-4.060426_pt1 | contig 24471 bp, 28 predicted proteins | sample MGYA00242800_ERZ504645 | MGnify/ENA primary metagenome ERZ504645 (study PRJEB26092, sample SAMD00036308) | human gut metagenome | host: Homo sapiens | study: EMG produced TPA metagenomics assembly of... | reverse complement strand
TCTTTTTTCTTTTCATTTACGATTTGTTCAACTTGTTTGATGTAATCGTCAGTTAATTTCTGTGAATCTTCCAATTCAGCCTTACGATCATCTTCCGTTAATTCTTTATTTTTCTTTGTTGCGTCGTTAGCATCACGGCGAATGTTACGAATCGCAACTTTAGCTTCTTCACCATATTTCTGTGCATCTTTTGCCAACTGTTCACGACGCTCTTGTGTTAATTGAGGAACTAGAATACGAATAACATCCGCTTCTACCTGTGGATTTAATCCAAGATTTGCCGCCTGAATCGCATGCCCTACAGATTTGATAATACTGCGATCATAAGGTTTTACGACCAATTGTGTTCCTTCTACAACTTGAATAGAAGATAACTGATTAATTGGCATCATAGATCCATAATAGTCAACTTGAACACGTTCTAAGATTTGTGAACTTGCACGTCCTGTACGAATCGTTTTTCAAATTACTTTCTAGGTTTTCAATAGCCTTAACATTCTTTCTTCAGCTTTAATTAAAATTATCACTCATTTTAAATCTCCTGTTCTAAAATTATTTTGAAATCAATGTTCCTGTAACTTCCTGCTTAACAGCTTTTAATATGTTGCCTTTTTCGTTCATGTTGAAGACAACAAGGTCGATATCATTATCCATACACATGCTAATAGCTGTAGAGTCCATTACTTGAAGTCCTTTGTTTAAAACATCCATATAATGTAAAGAGTTGAACTTTTTAGCTTCTGGATTTTTCTTAGGGTCACTGTCATATACACCATCGACACCATTCTTTGCCATTAAGATCACATCGGCATCAATTTCACTTGCTCGTAATGCAGCCGTTGTGTCTGTGCTGAAATATGGTGAACCAGTTCCGGCACCAAAAATAACAATACGTCCTTTTTCCAAATGACGAATAGCACGACGTAAGATAAATGGTTCTGCAACCTTTTGCATTTCAACAGCTGTTTGCACACGAGTAGGAACACCAGCCTGCTCTAAAGCATTTTGAACAGCTAAAGCGTTGATTACTGTTCCTAGCATACCCATGTAATCTGCCTGAGCTCGATTCATACCCATTTCAGCCATCATCTTGCCACGAATGAAGTTACCTCCACCAACAACGATTGCAAGATCGACACCAAGCTCATGAACATCTTTTAATTCTGCCGCCAAAGATTTTAAAACCTCTGGATCAAAAGGCTGTCCATTGCCAGATAAAGCCTCACCACTCAATTTTAATAACACTCTCTTATACATATTATTTTGTACTCCTTTGAAGATTTCATCATTAAGATTATACACTATCTTTTATCTGAAAAAAAGATTGACTCAATAAAAAAAGGGTTATGATTAACCCTTGATTTGTGACATTACTTCTTCAGCAAAGTTTTCTTCGCGTTTTTCAATACCTTCACCAGTTTGGAAACGTACGAAAGATACTAGTTCAACTTTGTTGTCTTTTAAGAAATTAGCAACTTTCATCTTAGGATCCAAGAAGAATTCCTGATCTAATAAGCACTGATCTTTGAAGTGTTTGTCAACTTTTCCTTTTAAGATACCCTGAAGAACTTTTTCTGGTTTTCCAGCCATCTTAGGATCAGCTTTCATCATCTGCAACTGTAGTTCACGTTCATGTTCAACTACATCACCTGGAATATCACTCTGAGATACATAAGTAGGAGCCATAGAAGCAACCTGCATTGCGATATTTTTAGCAACAGTTTCGTTTGTTTCACCTTTTAATACAGCAAGTGCAGAAATTTTTCCACCCATGTGCATATAGCTTCCGAAGAATTCATCATCTGCTTTTTCAACTACAGAAACACGACGGAAAGTGATTTTTTCTCCGATTGTCGCTGTAGCATTTGTGATCAAATCAGCGATTGTTCCTTCTGGAGTAGATGTTGTAAGAACTGCATCTACGTCAGCAGCCTTAGTATCCAAAATAGCATTCTGGATTACATCTAATAAATGTAAAAATTGTTCGTTTTTCGCAACAAAGTCTGTTTCAGAGTTAACTTCAAACAAGATACCTGTATTTCCTTTTGTTGCAACACGAGTTAAACCTTCAGCAGCGATACGACCTTCTTTTTTAGCAGCCTTGCTGATACCTTTTTCACGAAGCCAGTCAACAGCTTTTGCCATGTCTCCGTCACATTCAGTCAAAGCTTTTTTACAGTCCATCATCCCCGCACCAGTTTTTTCACGTAATTCTTTAACTTGAGATGCAGTAATCATTTTCTTTTCCTCCTATGATTTTTTTATTCAGCTGGTTTTTCAGCTGGTTTTTCTTCTTCTTTTGCAGGTTTGTTGAAACGACGGTTTTTACGTTCGAAGTTACGTTTACGACGTTCTTCGTTACGCTGACGACGACGTCTTTCATTTTCAGCAATCTGCTGTTCAACATTTTTGATAACGTCTTCCATTGTTACGTCATCTTCTGTTTCATCCAAATAAGCAAGTTCTAACAATCCGCTCTTAGCATCAACGATAGCATCAGCCAACAATGTGATAACTAATTTAACTGAACGATTTGCATCATCGTTAGAAGCGATTGGATAATCTGCATCATCTGGGTCACAGTTTGTATCCAACATTGCGAATACTGGGATACCAAGTTTTTTAGCTTCCGCGATTGCGTTGTGTTCTTCTTTAGGGTCAACTACAACGATAGCATCTGGAAGTTTCTTCATTTCTTTGATACCACCTAAACTTGATTCAAGTTTAGCTTTTTCTTTACGCAAGTTAGCTTGTTCTTTTTTAGTATATACTTCGATTTTTCCGCTAGCTTCCATTTCTTCAATTTCAACTAGACGTTTAACACGTTTTTGGATCGTACGGAAGTTTGTTAATAAACCACCTAACCAACGTTTGTTAACGTAGAATGATCCTGAACGTAAAGCCTGTTCTTCGATAGTGTCTGCAGCCTGTTTTTTAGTTCCGACGAATAATACTTTTCCGCCTTCTTCGCTAATACGTTTTAATTCCTGGTAAGCTGCTTCGATCTGAGCCTGAGTTTTGTTCAGATCCACGATGTAAACCCCGTTACGGCTTGTGTAGATGTATGGTTTCATCTTAGGGTTCCAACGGCGAGTCTGATGTCCAAAATGTACACCATTCTCTAACATTTTTCTCATTGATACAATTGACATAATAGTCCTTCCTTTCCGTTACTCCTCCACCATTTCAAACGAATGCAACATCTTTGATGCACGGGCAAACGAATCCATGATGTGTGTATTCGCGCATTTTCGCGCTATTAGATTATAACAAGTCAATATCGACTATTCAAGTAAAAATATCATTGTTTTGCCAAAGGATGTGCCTTCTGATACACATCTTTGAGCTGTTTGGTCGAGACATGCGTATAAATCTGGGTCGTTGATAAAGAAGCATGCCCTAAAAGTTCCTGGACAACACGGATATCGGCACCATTATCCAACAAATGCGTCGCGAAGCTATGACGAAACATATGCGGATGCACATCCATGTCCATTCCTATATTTACTGCATGTTTTTTCATTAAAAACTGAACGCCTCTTGAAGTCAGTCCTTTTCCTTTTTGTGAAATGAATACATGATTATCGCCTTTTTCATATTTTTCATAATATACAAGACGATATTTCTTCAGTTCTTTTTCAAATCCTTTGAAAAAAGGTACGATTCTTTCTTTATTTCCTTTTCCCAGGATGCGTACACACCTTTGATTCAGATCAACATCCTGCCATTTCAAATTAACCAGTTCGCTAACACGAAGACCACAGGCATACATCATAGTAAACATGGTCTTATCCCGAAACTCAATCGGGTCATTTTCATCATATGTGTCTAAAAAATTTTCTATCTCTGAAAGAAATAAGAAATCTGGAATTTTTCTTTTATTTTTAGGCGTCTTGATTGAAGAAAGCGGGTTGGCATTGATTCCGATATATTCATTCAAGTAACGATAGAATGATCGATATGTAGAAATCTTACGAGCAATCGTTGAATTTTTCGCCGATGTTCCATCCGGTAAAACTCTTAGCTCCATCAAAAAATTCATAAAAGTCAGACGATCTACATCTTCAAAATTTGTGATCCCCTGACTTTCAAGATATTCTTTAAATTGAGTTAAATCCCTTTTATAAGCATCAACGGTTTTTTCAGACTGGGAATTTCTACGATATATATATTGTAGAAATCGTTCAATCAACTCATTCATCTAAAAGCCCCTGTATCGTTTTGATGCGTTCGAGTGCCTGATTGCATAATTTCTCTTTACGTTCATGTTTTCTACATTTCTCATTCAAATGCATGATGCCAAAATTGGCGTTCATTGGCTGGAAATGTTTTGGATCACAATGAGTCACATAATATGCCTGAGAACCCATCACACATGTATTTCCAAAGATAATTGGTTCTTTATCATTTAAATAACGAGCCATGTTGATCCCGGCAATCATCCCACTTGCACAAGATTCCACATATCCTTCAACACCTGTGATCTGCCCGGCAAAGAACAGATCCTCACGAATTTGTGTTTGGTATGTTTCTTTTAAACAAGTTGGACTCGATAAATATGAATTTCGATGCATGACACCATAACGAGTAATCTTTAAATTTTCCAAACCAGGAATCAAGGAGAATACTCTTCTTTGTTCCGGCCATGTTAGATGGGTTTGAAAGCCAACAATATTGTACATAGAAGCTGCAACATTATCCTGACGTAACTGTACGACCGCAACAGGATGATGATTTTCATCTTTTTGTAAACCGACTGGTTTCAAAGGCCCAAACAATAATGTTTTCTTGCCTCGTTTTGCCATTTCTTCAATTGGCATACATCCTTCAAAATACTTCTCATCTTCAAAATCATGTAAATGTGCACATTGGGCATGGATCAAGGCATCATAAAACTGTTCAAACTCTTGTGCATCCATCGGACAATTGATATAACTAGCCTCTCCTTTATCATAGCGAGACTTATAATAAGCTTTATTAAAATCGATACTGTCTTTTTCCACAATTGGAGCAGCTGCATCATAAAAAGTGAAGCGTACCAGTATGAAGATACTCACAAATGGCCTTAGCTAAATCATCACTTGTTAAAGGGCCGGTCGCAATGATGCATGGCCCTTCAGGAATCTCTGTGATTTCTTCATTGATGACAGTAATATTTTCATGATTTCGAATCATATCCGTAATATAGTGCGAAAAACTTTCTCTATCTACAGCCAAAGCACTTCCTGCAGGAACGCTGGTCGCATCCGCAGCTTTTATGATCAGTGAATCCAATAATCGCAACTCTTCTTTTAAGATTCCCACTGCATTGTTCAAAGAATTGGAACGCAATGAATTCGAACATACTAGTTCTCCAAATAAATCTGTATGAAATGCTGGCGGATATTTTTTAGGTCGCATCTCAATCAAATTAACTTTTATTCCTCGTTTTGCACATTGATAAGCCGCCTCACATCCAGCAAGGCCGGCTCCAATGATCGTAACTTGTTTTTCCATTATTTCTTTTCCTTCGGTTCTTTTTTAATATAACGACATTTTGGATAATTTGAACAACCTATAAAAGTTGTACCATAGCGCGATTTACGTTTAACCAGTTCATGACCACATTCTGGACACATCTCTCCTGTTGGTTCTGGTTTTGCCTTTTCTTTTAAAGGCTGTATCGTCTTACATTCTGGATAGTTTGAACAAGCCCAGAAAGGTCCATAACGACCTTTTTTTATGATCATCTTGCTGCCACAATTTGGACAGATCTTTTCTTCTTGATTTGGATCTGCATTCTCCTGCTCTGCTTCATCATTTTCAGTATAACGACAGGAAGGAAAATTGATGCACGAAATAAACTTGCCATAACGTCCATTTCTATAAACTAGATCGCCTCCACAAGAAGGGCAGGTTCTTCCAACTTTTTCTAATTCCATCTTTGGCATTTTTGAATACGCATCTTCAACGATAGGAGCAAATTTATCATAGAATTGATGCATATATGCGATTGAATCTTGTTTTCCTTCCGCAATTTCATCCAAGGTCTTTTCCATATCCGCCGTATATTCAACATTGATCACATCGGAAAAATACTGCCCCAGTTTTTCATCTGTCAACATTCCCTGCTTTGTTGGAACAAACACCTTGGTCTTGCTGGTTTCAGAAGTTTTCTCAAGTGTTGCATATCCTCGTTTTTGCAAAGTATCTATGATCGTTGCATATGTACTAGGTCGACCGATTGATTTTTCTTCTAATTCTTTGATCAATCTAGCTTCTGTATAACGAGCCGGTGGTTCTGTGAAGTGCTGCTTTGGTTCTACAACCACATCATGGAACACTTCATTCTCTTCAATTTCCGGCAAAAGTTCATCTGTTTGCTTTTCATATTTCTTATAAACTTTTGTGTATCCATCAAAAGCCATTGTCTGTCCACTTGCGCTATACTGCAAACCATCCACTTCAAATGTAATTGTAGTAACATTAAAGCTTGCCTCTTTCATTAAGGATGCCAATGTTCTGGCATAAATCAAAGAGTATAAACGATATTGATCATTGGTCAAATATTGTTTGATACTTTCAGGCGTATTTTTGATATCCGTAGGACGAATGGCTTCATGGGCATCCTGCGTATTGGCTTTATTCTTGGTATGTGCCTTACCAACATATTCTTTTCCATATTCGTCTTGGATATAAGCTAACGTATCTTTGACAAACAAATCAGAAAGACGCGTAGAATCTGAACGCATATATGTGATAAGACCTTGCATCTGTCCTCCTAAATCAATACCTTCATACATCTTCTGGGCAATGCTCATGGTCTTTCTAGCTCCAAATCCTAATTTGGTACTTGCTTCCTGCTGCATTGTTGATGTTGTAAAAGGAAACTTGGCTGTTTTTTCTTTGAGCGTTTTGTGATCGAAGTCGCAATAAAATCACCTTTTGATCGTTCGACAATTTCACTAGCCTGTTGCTCATTCTTTAGTTTTGGTTTTTTACCATCTACTTTAGACAAAGTTGCTTCAAAACTCTGTGTCCCTTTTTTTCAGATTGGCATGAACGCTCCAATACTCTTCCGATTTGAACGCTTTGATTTCATTTTCTCTTTCTACGATCAACTTAAGTGCTACAGACTGTACACGTCCAGCTGATTTTGAACGAATCTTGTTTTGTAATAACTTGCTCAATTTAAATCCAATGATACGGTCTAACATTCGTCTTGTTTCCTGACTTCTTACCAAATCCATATCAATATGCTTTGGATGTTCCATGGCTTCAAGGATAGCTGGTTTGGTTACTTCATGAAACACGATACGCTTTGTCGTGTCGATATCTAAATCAAGAACTCTAGCTAAATGCCATGCGATTGCCTCCCCTTCACGGTCCGGGTCACTGGCAAGATATACATCTTTGGCTTTCTTTGTCAGTTCTTTTAACTCTTTTACTACGTCTTTTTTCTCTTTACTTATTTTATATGTAGGTTCAAAATCGTGATCTACATCAATTCCTAACCCTTCTTTTCCACTTGTGGCCAAATCACAAATATGACCTTTGCTGGAAACGACCTTGTAATCTTTTCCAAGATATTTTTCGATCGTTTTAGATTTTGATGGAGACTCAACGATAACTAAATTCTTTTTCATCTTCGTAAAACTCCCTCCAATGTTCACGCTCTATAAAACAATAAAAAATTGATTTGTCAATTCCTAAAGATATTCTAATTCCTTTTCACTTGACAAAATATTTGCTCCCTGACTAATTAAATAATTACATCCTTGATACCTTACATCATTAAAAGCTGTTGGTAAACAATAGACCGGTTTCGAAAGCTCCAACATCTCATTTACCGTTAACATCGTTCCACTTTTGATCGTAGCTTCAATCACGATCAAGGACTCGCTTAAAGCCGCAATCAAACGATTTCTCCAAGGAAAATTTCTGGCATATGGAGCAACCCCGGGTGGATATTCACTGATCACAAGCTGTATGGCATACATCTTTAAAAACAACTCTTTATTCACATACGGATAAATTCGATCAATACCACAGCCAATGATTCCTATCGTATCCTTGTCTAAACTTGCCCAATGACTTGCCGCATCAATTCCTTTTGCCAAACCCGATACGATGCAGTAACGTTGTTTTAAGCGCTGACTGACAAGAGCCGCATTTTCTATAGCCTTTTGACTGCAGTTTCTTGCTCCAACGATTCCCACACATCTTTTTTTCAATAGATCATAATTACCTCGATAAAAGATGATCCATGGTGGAAAGCGAAGTTGTCGAAACGATAAAGGATAAGCTTCATCTATGATCGTGACATATGACTCAGAAATCTTAATTTCCTGAAAACTTTCTTTTGATCGTATCGCTTGTCCGATCTTATTCCAATCACCTTGATATTTTATGGCATAATACAAAATAGCTTTTCTCATTTCATTCATACTTTCTATTACACCACAAAAAGAAAAAGGAACAAAAAGTTCCTAAAAAGTTTAATTTCCAACATTTTTTGCACAGGCCCATAACTTCTTCTATGGCAGTCTAAGACACCATATGTATTTAATGCCTCTATATGTGCCTTAGTTGGATATCCTTTATGTTTACTAAATCCATACATAGGATACAGCTCATCCAGTTTTTTCATATATCGATCTCGTGTAACTTTTGCCAAGATGCTGGCAGCTGCAATCGATAAAGATTTTTGATCTCCTTTTATAACCGATTCCCATTCCTTGTCCAGCGATGGTAAAGGCATGGCATCACTTAAAACGATATCAACAGGTGCATTATGCGCTATTTCCAACATTGCCTCCTGCGTTGTGCGATAGATATTCTTTTTATCGATGATCTTTTCTTCAATGACCAGTATTTGATACCACAAAGCTTCATTGGTGATCAAAGAGAACAAAGCTTCTCATTTTTTTCTCCGTCAGCTTTTTGGAATCATCGATCATTTCATTTGTAAATCCTTTTTCAAAACAGACACCAGCTACGACCAATGGACCGGCAATCGGACCACGTCCGGCTTCATCAATGCCTAGAACATCTTGATGTAGATCCCAATGATCAAAATCAATCGGCCTATCCAACATTGGGTTTCTCCCAGGTAATCAGCCCACATTTATTTTCACGCATATCTTTGACAAACGAATTCATCAATCGATTCTCATCAATCTGTCCTTTTTGAAGATATCCTCGCTTGATCGCAACTTGTTCTAATGTATGCCATGGTGTGTCTTGAATTTCGATTCCATAGGTTTCAATCAAAGAAGAAGGATTATTTTCCATCAACCACTCAACCGCAAACATTGCTAACTCATCCATGGTTACGACCTCATCACGAATCGATCCCAACAACGCAAGCTTTAAACCAATCTGCTGGTCATCAAATTTAGGCCATAATACCCCTGGTGTATCCAAAAGCTCAAGATCTTTATCCAATTTGATCCATTGTAGACTTTTTGTAACTCCTGGCTTATCTGCTGTTTTGGCCGCCTTTCTCTTAGCCAAAGTATTGATCATAGTTGACTTACCAACATTAGGGATCCCGCACACCATGGCACGTAAAGCCCTGGGCTTGATTCCGCGGCGTTTTTGTTTTTCTATAAAAGAAGCACACAAAGTTTTAGAAGCCTGTACAATAGCTGCTTTATAATTCTCATGTACTAAATCCAAGGCAATGACACGTACATTGTCTTTTTCTAAATACGTGATCCACTCTTTGGTTAATTTAGGATCTGCTTTGTCTTTTTTAGACAAGATGATCAATCTAGGTTTTGTATGAATGATGCCATCCAGCATAGGATTTCGACTCGAATCTGGTATCCTGGCATCACGGATCTCGATGACAAAATCGACTTTCTTCAAGTTTTCTTCCATCTGCCTGGCAGCCTTTGTCATATGTCCTGGAAACCATTGTAATTTTTTTTGAATTCTGCATAGTCTCTCCTACTTAACACCCATTTCGCTTAATGGAAAGATAACGATCACATTTTTGCCAAAAATCTGATCTTTATGAACAGGACCTACTGAAGTATCGCGAGAATCTTTTGAATATGGGCGGTTGTCTCCCATCACAAAATACTCATCTTCTCCTAAAGTAATCGGACCAAAATCCATATTAAAATATCCAAATTGATCGATCATGCTTTGTTTATAATTTTCATCAATATATTCACTTTCATCCAAGACTTCGCCATTGATATAGATTTGCTCATTGATACATTCAATTGTTTCGTTTGGCATACCAATGATACGTTTTACCCAATGACTGGTTTCCTGTGTATCGGGATCTGTCATTCTTACCACGACAACCTCCCCACGTTCTGGTTCAGTCAATAATGTTCCAATAATATTCGTAAATCCAATCTCTCCATCCTTCAGTGTTGGATCCATGCTCTTACCATAAACCGTTACTGGATGTGCGATAAAATTAATAAACAACAAAATCAGGACCGTTCCGATCACAAAAAATTCTTCAAAAAAATTCCAGTATATCCTCTAACAGTGTTCTTCATCTTCTTCATTGTAACGAATGAAGAACTTTCTTAGTTTTTCATCAACATCTACCCCTTTAATTAAATACACCCTTATTATACACAATTTTAAAAAAATGCTGGATATATATCCCAGCCTAATTAACGAACTTCTTTTAAACGAAGCAGCTTTACCAGAACGTCCGCGTAAGTAATGTAACTTGTTACGACGAACTTTACCGTGACGAACTACTTCAATTTTTTCAATGATTGGTGAGTGTAATGGGAATTTACGTTCTACACCGATCTGGTTAGAAATCTTACGAACTGTGAATGATTCTGCGATTCCTCCACCTGTACGTTCGATTACAACACCTTCGAAAACCTGGATACGAGACTTTTCCACCTTCGATAATTTTAACGTGAACTCGTACGGTACTTCCTGAACGGAATTCAGGAATATCTGTTTTTTAACTGAGATTTTGTAATTTCGTTAACTAGATTTAAATTCATCTTTCTTTCCTCCTGTATCTCGTTCGATCATATTGTTCATTCGCAAAAATAACTGCCAGCGGAACAGATCGTGCATAAATGCTAAAATATGATATCACATCTTTATTCTTTAGGCAATAAAGAATCTAAGAAATCTTTGTCTTCTTTTGTCAATGGATATTCGTTTAATAAATCTTTACGATGATAGTATGTATTCTCTAAAGCTTTTTGATGGCGCCATTTTGCGATATTGGCATGATGTCCACTCAACAATACATCCGGTACTCTTTTTCCATCATATTCCACTGGTTTTGTATATTGAGGATATTCCAGTAAACCATTAGAGAATGAATCATCCTGCCAACTATCCTGGCGAATGACTCCTGGCAATAAACGAAGAATGGCATCACACATAACTACACAGGCCGATTCGCCACCAGTCAAGACAAAATCTCCCAAAGACATTTGAATATCAACATAATCACGAATTCTTTCATCAAAACCTTCATAATGACCACAAATAAAGATCAAATGATCCTTTAAGGAAAGCTCTTTTGCCCTGGATTGATTAAAAGTCTGACCCTGTGGAGTCAATAAGATCACAGTGCTATCCTCCGTACGTATGCTCTTTAAAGCATCGAGTATCGGTTGACACATCAAAACCATACCGGCACCTCCACCATAAGGTGTATCATCCACATGACCATGCTTTTCCTGTGTAAATTTTCGAAAATCGATCACTCGTATTCAAAAAGATCTTTTTCTTTAGCTCTTTTGATGATGCTGGTATTCCATAAAGGTTCAAAATATTCTGGAAATAATGTTAGAATACTGATTTTCATCGCAAGCCTTCCATTTCTTTGATCGTGATCTTTTTTTGTTCGATATCTACATCAATCAAAAAAAGCATCTACAAAAAGGAAGTAAAAAAGCTCTTTTTTTCCATCTTGAATACGCAGAACCAGATTCGCTCCTGTTTCCAGGATATCGCTGACTTTGCCAAGATATTCCTCTTGTTCATTAAACACTTTACAATCAACCAGTTCATAGTAATAATACTCATCTTCACTCTTTAAAAGGTCTGATTTTTTGATGAACACTTCTTTGGTCTTTAAAGCTTCAGCTTTTTCTATTGTATCAACACCAACAAACTTACAATAGCCAAACCCTTTCTGCTCACGATAGCTAATTACTTCTAATTCCGTACCATCCTGCAGATAGAGAATATTTCCTTTTTTAAAGCGCTCCTGGGGTTGATCTGTATGAATGTATAATTTGCATTCGCCTTTAAGACCATGCGTATTAATGATCGTTGCTACCCTAAGCATGTTCTACCTCCCTTAAAAAAATTAGGATGCGCGATCACACATCCTAATAAGCTTCAAACTTCACAGAAACTCGCTTATGAGTTTCTCTTGCAGCAATTGACATCATCTGACGTATACTGCTTGCCATTGAACCTTTACGTCCAATTAGACGAGCTACATCTTCACTGTTCGCATACACGTATAATAAGACTTCGTTTTCATTTGTTGATGACATTGTCTTTACCGATAAAGAGTTCTTATCATCAACAAGTGGTGTACAAAGATCTAAAAGTGTTTTTTCTAAATCTACCATTATTTTGACATTTTAGCTTCATGAAATTCTTTCATGATGCCTTCTTTTGACAAGATAGCACGAACAGTATCAGTTGGTTTAGCTCCATTGTTCAACCATTTCATAGCAACTTCTTTATTCAAAGTTACCTGATTTTCAGTAGCGATTGGATTATATGTACCAACTTCCTCAATGATACGTCCATCACGAGGACTACGTGAATCAGCTGCTACGATACGGTAGAAAGGACGTCCCTTTTTTACCCATTCTTTTAAACGTAATTTTACCATTTTCTTAACCTTCCTTTTCTTTAAGCTCGTATAGAATACCATGCCTTATTTAAAGTGTCAAGTATTTTTGCTTGACACTTTTATTGAGTTAAGATATTGATTCAAATGGAACTTCAGTATCTTGTTCCATGCATATTAAATAACAATCTTTGCTTGAACAAGCTGGATCCATTTGAAATTGATAAACATAAGTTCCTTCATTAATATTAGAAACTCTTTCAAAATGAATCGTATAAACACCATCTTCATTCGTTAAAGTAACACGATCAGGATCAATAGGCATTCGATTAAAAACAACATATTGTACACCCTTAGCATTGATAGAATACAAACCAGAATCTTCTGAGTATGCATAAAAATCAAATGAATCTAAAATATTGGAATTTACTTGTCGTAAAGATGTTTGATCCATGTCACAAGCAGATAAAAAGAGAGCACAAATTATGCAGCAAACATATTGAATTATCTTTTTAAACATACTGAATCCTCCCAAGAGAAAATTGTTCTACTCTAGTAGTATTTTATCATTGAGCTAATACATCAACAACAAAAAAAGGAATGCATGAGCATCCCGATTATTTCTTCTTTTCTTTTTGATTTCTTTTGTTTTTTGCTTCCTGTATGTTTGGACATGCCTGGCATTCCAGCACCTCTTTGCATATTGCTTAAAGCATTCATATTTGGCATCTTTCCGCCATTCATGACTTTTGTAAGCATCTGCATTTGTTCCAATTGATTGATCAATTTATTAACATCCATCACCTTGACACCGGCACCTTTGGCAATACGATTTTTTCTTGATGCCTTTAAGCAGGAAGGATTTTCTCGTTCAAAAGGTGTCATAGACAAGATAATGGCTTTATTTTTCTTCATAGAGTCATTAACCTGGTCATCATCGACCTTGTTGACCATCTTGCCCATTCCCGGGATCATCTTTAACATATTCTGCATCGATCCCATTTTCTGGATCTGACCAAACTGATCCAAAAGATCGTTAAATGTAAAGACACCCTGCTGCATACGCTTAGCCGTCTTTTGTTGGACTTCCATATCCAATTTTTCCTGTGCCTGTTCAACAAGAGTAACGATATCTCCCATGCCCAGAATTCGATCCGCCATACGATCTGGATGGAATTCCTCAAGGTCTTCTACCTTTTCACCACTGGAAACAAATAATACAGGAACATTGGTAATGCTACGAACTGATAGCAGTCCACCACCACGGGCATCGCCATCCATCTTTGTTACAACCAAGCCTGTAATGGATAAACGTTCATTGAATTCTTTGGCAACCGTTACGATATCCTGACCTGTCATTGCATCCACTGTCAATAAGATATCATCCGGTTTAACGAGTTCTTTCATCTCAGACAACTCGTTCATCAATTCATCATCAATGTGTAAACGACCTGCCGTATCAAAGATCACAAGATCTTTTTGTCGATCCGCTGCATAGCGCATTGCCTGACGAGCTGTTTCAACCGCTGGCGTTTGGGCACCTAGTGTAAATACTTCAATGTCAATACTCTTACCTAATGTCTGTAACTGTTCAATAGCTGCCGGTCTTACTACGTCACATGCAACTAACAAAACTCTTTTTGCCAGCTTTTGCTTGCAGTAGCGCGCGATCTTGGCAGATGCTGTTGTCTTACCTGTACCTTGAAGACCAACCATCATCAACGTTGTAATACCTTGTTTTTTAAAGTTGATCTTTGCGTCTTCTTCACCTAATAACGTTTGAATTTCATCGCGAACGATCTTAACGACCATCTGTCCAGGATTTAATGAATCCATGACTTCTTGGCCTAAGGCTTTTTCTTTTACATTCTCAACAAACTCTTTAACAACATTATAGTTAACATCCGCTTCCAAAAGTGACAAGCGCACTTCCTTCAGCATTTCATTCATATTTTTTTCAGTCAGTTTTCCCTGCCCGGAAATATTCTTTATCGCTTTATTCAAGCGTTCACTTAACGATTCAAATGCCATATATATTCTCCTTCAAACGCTACTAGTTTACCTAAAATTATGAAAAATTACAATCCTTGCACCAATGATATGCCCATCTTGGTTCACCATTTTTTAAAATGATCGTTCCAGCGTGTTTAAAACCATGTCGAGTCAATAAATTCTGCATAGGAATATTGTCCTCATGCGTATCTATACGCACATTTTTATTGCGTTTAAATGCATAATTTAAAATTTCTTCTCCCATGTGTCTTTTTAAGCCTCTGGTAGCAACCTTATGTAAAACTGCATATGGCTCATCATTTAGCCATTCACCATCATAAATAATCTTGTAACATGGATCAATTCCTTGATAATATACAAAACTTGCCTGAATGATACCTTCACTTTCAAGCACATAAAAACGATCTTGTTTCATTTCCTCTAAAAAGCTCATCTTTTGATGGATGGCCTTCTGGCCATTGGTTTGGATTGCCTGCCTGCATCATGAAAGCCCGTGCTCTTTGATAAATTTCTAATAGCACAGGCATATCTTCTATCGTAGCTAATCGCACTTTCATTGTTTATTCTCCAATTGTCTATCATAAGACCATCCTAATTTGAAGCGTGCAATTGATAACCAGATACGATAAGCGACACACAATATCGGATTGATCTTTTTCCAGTCAATATTGGCAGGAATATAAACCGGATTATCTTTTTTTAGAATAGAAGAAAATCAACGTATGGAGTATTACCATATCAGAATTATAATAATTTGAATCAAAAGAGAACTTTTCATCTGGATATAATTTATGCAAATAAGCTTCCTGATATTCATACGCTTTACGCATATCATATACAGTATCAAGATCCATATGGTTGGTCAAAGACCCCCTTCTTTGGACATAGTGGTAATATCGATTTGGAATCGTGCACACATTTTTTTCGCATTTATGGAAATGCCTTAAAAATCGTGCGTGTATCCTCAAATCCTCTAGTTCCTGATGGAAAGCGAACATTGTCAAAACACTTTCCTAGAAAACAATTTTGCCCAGGGATAATTATTGACACCTTTATTAGACACCATATTATGTTAAAGCTTCTAAACTTGTCATGGTCTTTTTAGGTGCAACTTTTCTAAATAATGGAAACAAGCCAAAATCCATCACATATCCACAGGCAACGATATCACAGTGTTCCCTTTTGAACGACATCCATCATTTTTTTCAATTGCTCTACGTGCTAGAAAATCATCACTGTCAACAAACATCACATAGTCACCATGAGCTTTATCTAAAGCGCGATTTCGGGTTGTGGAAATCCCGGCATTTTCATAATCATATACATATATATTGTTAAAGCGTTTTTGAATACAACAACGCTATATCTCTAGAATTGTCCGTCGATCCATCATTGATGATAATGATTTCAATATCTTTATAAGTCTGCGCAACTAGTGAATCTAAACAACGTGATAGATAACGCTCAACATTATATACAGGTACCAAAATACTGACTAAAGGCATTATATCCCCCTTATCTAGTGATCAAATGTAACAATTTCTTTATTAACGCATCAAATACAAATACGATGAGAATCAACCAAATCGTCCATGCCATAACACTGGCTAGATCTATATCCAATCTTGCCAACTGAATCTGCCGACCAATACCCGTTTGAACTTGTCCAAGTATTTCTGCCATAACGCCTACTTTAAAAGCTAAAGAGCTTGCACTGATCAAGCTGGATACTACAGCTGATTTCATTAATGGAATATAAATTCGTGTAACCGTCACATACATACTTTGCGGATAGATCATCAAAACATCATGCCACAAATTTTCCTGTTCTTTTAAAGACTCAAAGATGTTTTGATAAATAATCGGAAACAACAATAAAAAGGAAACTATAAATACCATAGTTTCTCTAGAAACCCAAAACAACAATAAGATCACATAAGTCACATTCGGAATCGAACGTAAGACCAATATTGTTTTTTCCAATATACTAGATATGAAATGATTCCTTAAAGAAATGATCGCAACAAGTACTGCGACTATAAACGAAACAATAACAGAAAGCACAGCACGAAATACGCTCATGAAATACAGAACTATAAAAAGCTGGTCGCAAATAAAAGTTTGATCATGATTTACTATCACCATAAATGGTGAAGGAAGTATATAAAATATTGTTGATCAGACACGATAATATCAACCAGAAAACCAAAAAGTCCTGCGATAAAAATTAGATCCAATGACGAACTTTCATGTCAGCCCCCGTGTTATTGATTTTAGCATTTTTCCTACATAATACAAAATTTATTCGAGATTAAAGCTAGAATCCACATGATCTACTACATATTCCCAGAATATTTTTTTGCCTTCTACTTTTTCAGGATCGACCTGTAACATATCATTAAATAAACGATTGGAAACAGAATATCTTTCAAGTTTTAAACAAGCCTTTAAGATGATGATCGCATTATAGCCATCCGGCATCACATCATCATACATCCCAATAACACCTTCATAATCTTCCAATTGATATAAAGCTTTTAGCTTATGCGTAAGAAAATAAGTTTGATACTCTTTAGGAATATGATCAAATATATCAACAACCATCTCATATCTTTTATGTTTCAAATGTATATCCAATAAGATCATCATATAAAAGATATATTCTGAATCACTCTCCGGTTCAGTATGATTTACATCGTTTAGCAAATAATCTTGGTAATCGTATAAATCATGATCCAAGGCAAATTTTAATAGTAGAGTAAAAGCACCACAGTTATCTTGCACATAAGGTTCCAAACAGCGCAAATACTGAATATTTGAAATATTTAAATGTTTTAGTGCTTCCGTATGTGCCAGAACAAAATCAAAAGGTTCATCATCCTTTAATTCATAATTCTCTATGATTTCATGAAATAAGATATTTGCGTTATCAAAATCATTGTTTTTTTCATAAATAGAGGCAAGATTGTATTTAAGTGCATCGCTATTGATTTCTTTTAGTGCCTCTAAGATATATGGTAAAGCCTCGTCTAGTCGGTTATTGGTAAATAAATAATCTGCTTTAATACGACTTAAAGAAGCACTAGAAATCATGTTTGTCTTCTGTGCAATCTGATCAGCCTCGTCAAAACAATTCGCAAAAATTAATTCCTGACAGATAGGCTCGATCAAATAATCATTATCTAAAAGTTTTTCAAAATAATCCATAGCACGCGATACTTTACCGATACATAAATAAGAAACTGCACAGTTATACAAGACTTCCGGAGTTTCATTTTCTAATAATACATCTTCAAAATAAGAAATCGCATGATCATAATCCTGTAAATGGAAATAAGAAAGACCAATCATATAAATTGTATGCATTAAATTCGGATCATCCTGTTCTAAATGACACTGTTTAAAATTCTGGATTGCGTTTTCAAAATCCTGTAAACCAAAATACGCATCTCCCAAACGTTCATATACAATGTCATTTTCTATACCATCTTCAAGAGCATCGTTCATTAACTCAATAACATAGTCATACTCTTCATTAGCCAATAAAACGTCACTTGAAGCCATATAGTAAAACTCATCCTTACCATATTCAAAACAATATTCTTGAATGCTGTGTTCAGCATTTTCTAAGTCATCATTTTCTATTTGTTCAATAATCAGATCTTGCATTTTTTCCTGCATCATTGATTCTCCATTCTATTTAAATCTGTCTTTCTAAAAATAGTATATCAAACGGAAGATACAAAAAAAAAGTATCGAAAAATCGATACAAAAAAAAGGGACCCGGCGGCAAGCTATCTTCGCAGGGGCAGGCCCAACTATTTTCGCCGATGAAGTGCTTAACTTCTGAGTTCGGTATGTATCAGGTGTTTCCACTTCTCCATCGCCACCGGATCCGTCTTGAAGGATCGCTCCCTCAAAACCAAACAACATCCTTTCCAAAAAGACGTCCTGATTAAGTCCTCGACCGATTAGTACCAGTCAACTCCATGCATCGCTGCACTTCCATCCCTGGCCTATCTACCTCGTCGTCTTCAAGGGGTCTTACTTCTTGCGAATGGGAGATCTCATCTTGGAGTAGGCTTCGTGCTTAGATGCTTTCAGCGCTTATCCCTTCCCTACTTAGCTACCCAGCTATGCATCTGGCGATACAACTGGTGCACCAGCGGTAGGTCCACCCCGGTCCTCTCGTACTAAGGGCAGCTCTCCTCAAATCTCCTTCGCCCACAACAGATAGGGACCGAACTGTCTCACGACGTTCTGAACCCAGCTCGCGTACCGCTTTAATGGGCGGACAGCCCAACCCTTGGAACCGAATCCAGCTCCAGGATGCGATGAGCCGACATCGAGGTGCCAAACCTCGCCGTCGATGTGAACTCTTGGGCGAGATCAGCCTGTTATCCCCAGGGTAGCTTTTATCCGTTGAGCGACGGCCCTTCCATTCGGCACCGCCGGATCACTAATCCCGACTTTCGTCCCTGTTCGAGTTGTTGCTCTCACAGTCAAGCACGCTTCTGCATTTGCACTCGGCGATTGGTTTCCATCCAATCTGAGCGTACCTTTGGGCGCCTCCGTTACTCTTTGGGAGGCGACCGCCCCAGTCAAACTGCCCACCTGGCACTCTCCCTGTGGCCGGTTCAGGCCACCAGGTTAGAACTCCGATCACACAAGAGTGGTATCCCAACGGCGACTCCTCGTACACTGGCGTGCACGTCTCACAGTCTCCCACCTATCCTGTACATGTCTGACCAAAATCCAATACCAGGCTACAGTAAAGCTCCATGGGGTCTTTCCGTCTAGTTGCGGGTAACCTGCATTTTCACAGGTACTAAGATTTCACCGAGCCTGCTGCCGAGACAGCGCCCAAATCGTTACACCTTTCGTGCGGGTCAGAACTTACCTGACAAGGAATTTCGCTACCTTAGGACCGTTATAGTTACGGCCGCCGTTCACCGGGGCTTCAACTCACTGCTTCATCTTGCGATTGACAGATCCTCTTAACCTTCCGGCACCGGGCAGGTGTCACCCCCTATACTTCGTCTTGCGACTTCGCAGAGAGCTGTGTTTTAGTTAAACAGTCGCTTGGGCCTATTCACTGCGGCTTATTTTCATAAGCGCTCCTTCTTGCGAACGTACGGAGCCATTTTGCCGAGTTCCTTGGCAACAGTTCTCTCGCTCACCTTGGTATCCTCTACCTGCCCACCTGTGTCGGTTTTGGTACGGGCCGCATGTGCATTGCCAGAAGCTTTTCTTGGAAGCCGGCCTCATGTGCTTCGCTACTTGCCAAAGCGTTCGCTTCCCTGTCACGTCTTCGCGTTATGCCGACCGGATTTGCCTGGTCGACCGCTACCCCGCTTCGCCCTCAATCCGTTAAGAGGGTCACATTAGCCGTCTCCGTCACTCCATCGCTCCACATACGGGTGCAGGAATCTCCGCCTGCTTTCCATCCACTACGCCTTTCGGCCTCGCGTTAGGTCCCGACTTACCCAGGGCGGACGAACCTTCCCCTGGAATCCTTGGGCTTTCGGTGTGTAGGATTCTCACCTACATCTCGCTACTCACACCGGCATTCTCACTTCTATACAGTCCACCGCTCCTCACGGTACGGCTTCTACCCGTATACAACGCTCCCCTACCAATCATTCGATTCCGCAGTTTCGGTATCAGGCTTAGCCCCGGTACATTTTCGGCGCAGGGTCACTCGACTAGTGAGCTGTTACGCACTCTTTAAAGGGTGGCTGCTTCTGAGCCAACCTCCTAGTTGTCTGGGCATCCCCACATCCTTTTCCACTTAGCCTGCATTTTGGGACCTTAACTGGCGGTCTGGGCTGTTTCCCTCTCGACCATGGACCTTATCACTCACAGTCTGACTGCCGGACATCCCACATGACATTCGGAGTTTGATTGTATTCAGTACCCCGGGATGGGGCCATCACACATTCAGTGCTCTACCTTCACATGGGTTCATTCCGACGCTAGCCCTAAAGCTATTTCGGGGAGAACCAGCTATCTCCGGGTTCGATTGGAATTTCTCCGCTAGCCACAAGTCATCCGCCAACTTTTCAACGGTGGTCGGTTCGGTCCTCCATTGAGTTTCACCTCAACTTCAACCTGCTCATGGCTAGATCACCCGGTTTCGGGTCTACGGAAGTCTACTCTCGCCCTCTTCAGACTCGCTTTCGCTGCGGCTCCGTCCTTTCCGACTTAACCTCGCATCTTTCCGTAACTCGCCGGTTCATTCTACAAAAGGCACGCCATCACCCTTTAACGGGCTCTGACTTCTTGTAGGCATACGGTTTCAGGTTCTCTTTCACTCCGCTCCCGCGGTTCTTTTCACCTTTCCCTCACGGTACTGGTTCACTATCGCTCACTCGTTTATATTTAGCCTTGGCGGATGGTCCCGCCTGCTTCCGACAAGATTCCTCGTGTCTCGCCGTACTCAGGATCCCGCTAGACTTCCGGACCATTTCGACTACAGGACTTGCACCTTCTTCGGTCGCGCTTTCAATCGCGTTCGTCTATGTTCCTTCTTGTCATCCCGCGGTCCTTCAACCCCGGTCCTCAGACCGGTTTGGGCTTCTCCCCTTTCGCTCGCCGCTACTCAGGGAATCACTGTTGTTTTCTTTTCCTCCGGTTACTTAGATGTTTCAGTTCACCGGGTACCTCCCTGCACGGCTATGTGTTCACCGTGCGGTGACCGGCTGTGTGGCCGGCCGGGTTCCCCCATTCGGAGATCGGCGGGTCTTCGCTTCCTTACAGCTCACCGCCGCATTTCGCAGTTTGGCACGTCCTTCTTCAGTTTCGAGTGGCAAGGCATCCTCCGTACGCCCTTCCTTACTTAATCAGTGGTTCTCTACTTTCTCGTGTTTTTTTCGAGATGTTTCAAAGAAAACTGTTATAACTGTTTCGGTTTCATCTTACAACTTTTACGTTATAGACCTTTTCTGTTATGTCTTTTCTTTTGATGTTGTTCAGTTTTCAAAGATCGATCCTGAGGTATCCAAACAGATCCCTCAAAACCAAACAGAATATCTCCAAGTCCAAAACCTTTTTTTTTACTTATACACTCTTTCTCCTTAGAAAGGAGGTGATCCATCCCCACGTTCCCGTAGGGATACCTTGTTACGACTTAACCCCAGTCATCGATCCTACCTTCGACGGCTCACTCCCTGAATGGGTTATGCCACCGGCTTCGGGTATTACCAACTCCCATGGTTTGACGGGCGGTGTGTACAAGGCCCGAGAACGTATTCACCGCGACATGCTGATTCGCGATTACTAGCGATTCCAACTTCATGAAGTCGGGTTGCAGACTTCAATCCGAACTGAGACGCACTTTGCGAGATTCGCCTGCCCTCACGGGTTCGCTGCTCTTTGTATGCGCCATTGTAGTACGTGTGTAGCCCAGGCCATAAGGGGCATGATGATTTGACGTCATCCCCACCTTCCTCCGGTTTGTCACCGGCAGTCTGATATGAGTCCTCATCTTGCTGGTAGTAACATATCACAAGGGTTGCGCTCGTTGCGGGACTTAACCCAACATCTCACGACACGAGCTGACGACAACCATGCACCACCTGTCACCGGGATAGCCTCCGGCGTATCTCTACGCCCTTGCCCGGGATGTCAAGGCCTGGTAAGGTTCTTCGCGTTGCTTCGAATTAAACCACATACTCCACCGCTTGTGCGGGCCCCCGTCAATTCCTTTGAGTTTCACACTTGCGTGCATACTCCCCAGGCGGAGAACTTATTGCGTTAACTGCAGCACTGAGTTATTCCCCCAACACTTAGTTCTCATCGTTTACGGCGTGGACTACTAGGGTATCTAATCCTATTTGCTCCCCACGCTTTCGTGCTTCAGCGTCAGTTGCAGACCAGGCGACCGCCTTCGCCACTGGTGTTCTTCCATATATCTACGCATTTTACCGCTACACATGGAGTTCCATCGCCCTCTTCTGCACTCCAGCCCGCCAGTTTCCAAAGCGTACGACAGTTGAGCTGCCGGCTTTGACTCCAGACTTAACGGGCCGCCTACGCACCCTTTACGCCCAATCATTCCGGATAACGCTCGCCACCTACGTATTACCGCGGCTGCTGGCACGTAGTTAGCCGTGACTTTCTGGCGAGATACCATCACCCACGGATCATTCCCTATCCGTGTCGTTTTTCTCTCGCAACAGAGCTTTACAATCCGAAGACCGTCTTCACTCACGCGGCATTGCTCGTTCAGGGTTCCCCCCATTGACGAAAATTCCCTACTGCTGCCTCCCGTAGGAGTTTGGGCCGTGTCTCAGTCCCAATGTGGCCGGTCACCCTCTCAGGTCGGCTATGGATCGTCGCCTTGGTGAGCCGTTACCTCACCAACTAGCTAATGCACCGCAGGTCCATCCATGTTCAGGGCCGTAGCCCCTTTAATAGAAAGTTCATGCGATCTCTCTACCTATCCGGTTTTAGCACCCGTTTCCAGGCGTTGTCCCGGGCACATGGGCAGGTTACCTACGTGTTACTCACCCGTTCGCCACTGACTTCAAGAAAAGCAAGCTTTCCCTTCGATCCGTTCGACTTGCATGTATTAGGCACGCCGCCAGCGTTCATCCTGAGCCAGGATCAAACTCTCCATTTGATTTTAGCTCACGATGTCATCTGACATCGATTGTTTCTTCTTTCCAGAATTGACGTTTCGTTCTTGGTTTCTTCTATTCTGTTCGGTTTTCAAAGATCTCTTTTTTGCACCGTTTCGCGTGCCTGATTATATTACCACAACTCGGTGGGCTTTGCAAGCTTTTTTTTCAAGCTCGTTTTTTTTATCAGATCCGCTCTCCCTTGGCGCCTGTTTATATTAGCAAATCCAAGACACTAAATCAACCCCATTTTTTAATGTAAGCGTTTTTATTTTAATTTTTGAAATTTTCGATTGATTTTATTGCTATTTCAAGGATATCCTTGCCTACATTTTGGTCTTCCAACAAAGAAAATGCCATTGACATCAGTTTCAAATAGTCAGGATCTTTTTTTAGTTTTTCTTTATCTGGGTGCATGATCAAATTATATAAGTGATCTCGTAATTGAAAATATTCAAATTCTTCATCTACTTCATCCATCAATGCGCGCAATGTCCAACTAATATTATTTTTTGTCTTCACTGCTTTTCTTTCAATCTTCACATTATTATCTCTTAAAATGCTTTCCAAATTTTTAATTTCATCCACGTTGTCGCCATCAATAAACATAAATGGTTCTCGTTTTCCTTTTTCCCCTTCTTTTTCGAGGTAATTCTAATAACTTTTCCAATGTATTTTCAAGATCATCATCATCTATATAATTAATTTCTATTCCAATTTGCTTAAATACATCTTCAATTACTTTTTCTTTTAAATTAGATGTTCCTAAATAAATCAATACTTTATTCATTTACTTTACTCCTTTTGCATTTCGACTCCTTTTATCATTCCTAATATACAATACTTTTACACAAGGAGGACCTCATGAAAAAAATATTTACATTCTTTATATCGTCTTTTATGATTTTAAATCTAGCTGCATGCTCATCTAACAATAACGATTATGCACTAGAGTTTTTCTCGGCACTCGATAATACACTTGAATTGAATTCCGGCCATATTCAAGGTACTTTCACATCAAACAATGAAGACGCTTCT
>ENA-OQET01000367-OQET01000367.1-human-gut-metagenome-genome-assembly--contig:-NODE-367-length-24753-cov-4.065865_pt1 | contig 24753 bp, 30 predicted proteins | sample MGYA00242800_ERZ504645 | MGnify/ENA primary metagenome ERZ504645 (study PRJEB26092, sample SAMD00036308) | human gut metagenome | host: Homo sapiens | study: EMG produced TPA metagenomics assembly of... | reverse complement strand
AATTTTTTTACAGGGGACATCCCGGATGATCGAGGTAAAGCCGTATTCCTTCTTCCGATAAACGGCTGCCTCCTCGAAGCACATAGCCTTTGTTTGGTCCAGCTTCTATGGTATATCCCTCTTTCACGAAGGGATTTCACAGCTTTCCAGATGGCTGCCCGTGTGCAGTTTAGTTCTGCTGCTGCCGCCTCTCCGGATATCAGTTCGTTCTCGTGCTGCTCCAGAAGCTTCAGCATTCTTGCTTTTACAGTCATATCTTCACCGTCCGTATTCTGCCTGAAATGGCAAAATTTATTCCCTCCTAAGAGTCGAAAGCATTATAGCACTTAAACATCGCGATGTCTATTATCTTTTTTACATATGCTATCTATATTATTTTTATATTTCAGATACAGCTATTATATGATTTTTCTCATTTTTGTCTGTTTTCATTTACTTTTTTTATATATTATTTCTGTTGAAAACCTGCAGACTCAGGAGTGAATTTTCCTGAATCTTTATTATATACAGATTTTCTTTATCATATATTTATCATTTGTAATTAGAAAGACTTTTCTCAAGAAATTCCCGGTACTTATCGCGAATCTCATCCGGTGACGCGATCACCGCATCCGGGCCAAGACTGGCTATCCAGCCAAAGAACTGGTCACTGATATTTACACGAACCAGTGTTTTGAAATGTTCAGGATCCTTCCTGTGTATCATAATATCTCTGCCAAACCGATCCAGCACCACCCCGACCAAGCGGTTATGTGCTTCCAGACATATGGTTACTTCTCTGCCGCCAAACATCCCGAAGGTCCTGGATGTCAGCTCCCCTATATCATAATTCTCAAAAAATTTCTCTGCCGCGTCGCACCTCCTTCTCTATACGGATCTGCTGGAGCTTATCTACCTGATACTGCTTAACCCTTCCACACTTCTCGTCGTAAGTGATCAGATAATACTCCTCATTCTGCCATACAAGTCCCCAGGGACTGACCGAATATCGTTCTCCCTCATTCTCCGGACGCAGCTTCTTCTCCACAGTCCATTCACAATATTGAAAAGAAATCTGCCTGTCCTCAGTTAATGCACGCTGGATCATATCAATACTGTAATACACATTCTCGTTTATAGTCCGGATACGATTCTCTGCAAATCCCTGTCGCCGCAGCTGTCTGGACTCATAAACACTGGCAAGGCTCTCCAGCTTCCTGATCAGCTGTCGGGATTTCCCATTGGTGATACATCTGGAGGACTGTACTGCATCCACCAGAAGTCTCAGCTCAGGAAGCTCAAATTCCCGACTGGCAAGATAAAATCCGGCCGGGTGCTCCCGACGGTTCAGGATATCCATTCCAAAATTCCGCAGGGTTTCAATATCATCATAGACAGTCTTACGCTCTGCACTGATCCCCAGACTATTCAGATAGGCGATCAGCTCCTTCACGGACATCGGATGCTCTTCGTCCGTCTGCTCCAGAAAAATGCGCATCAGATATAAAATTTTAATCTTCTGGTTAAAGACCCTTGGCATCCTTTCTCCTCCGTTCTGCTACTTGTCTGTCAGTGATGCTACCACTGCAAAATATAATACCATGAATGACAATACAACAGCAACGATATCTGCTCCGCGGAAATCAAAATTAAACAGCATCGCCCCGCCAAGCATGATCTCCATTGTAAGAAGTGCGCCCAATACCATTGCCATTCCTGAGGAAAGCTTCTGTCTGCCGCAATGTCCGTTCTCAGCTTCCACATATCTTCCTTCTGCCAATACTGCCTTCCTGCTGCTCTCTGTATTCCACATAAGATCCATCCTCCCTGTCCTATGTTCGTCTCACGATTTATCGAACATATTTTCCAAACATATTTTCTGTATGTTTGCATTATAGCTCATTTTTAGTCCAATAAAACGGTACAAATATGGTTTTTCCGAACATTTGTTTATTTTATACAAAAATATGTTCGTCTTTAAGATCCACAAAAAAAGCCTGCCGTAAACGACAGACTTGTAAAATGTGACACTTTGAAAGGGCATTTGAAATCCTATGATATCTGCTTTTACATCATTCCCGCAAACACAGACGCTCCTACAACCGTAAGCAATCCGGCTACGGCAATGGCAAGGCTGCTCATGGCTCCTTCTACCGGGCCAAGCTCCATGGCTTTGGCTGTTCCGATAGCATGGGCAGATGTTCCAAGTCCAAGACCTCTTGCGATCGGCTCCTCGATCTTTGCGATCTTGTAGACAACCTCTGCGAGCATATTTCCCAGAACTCCTGTGATGATGATCACGGCAACGGTGATGGTCACGATACCGCCAAGCTCCTCGGAAACACCCATTCCGATGGCGGTTGTGATAGACTTCGGAAGCATAGTGACATATTCCTGATGATCAAAGCCAAACAATTTCGCCATAAGCAGAATGCTGCAAAGCCCGGCCAGCGTTCCGGAAAAGATCCCGGCAGCCACTGCCTTGAGATTTTTTTTCAGCAGATGGATCTGCTCATAAAGGGGCACTGCCAGACAGACTGTTGCCGGGGTCAGCAGATAGCTGATATATTTTCCACCTTCATTATAATCATCATAATCAATATGGAAGATCAAAAGAACACCAATAACACAGATGATCGAGATCAAAAGCGGATTAAAGATCGCCATTTTAAACTTCTTTTTCAGGATCAGACCGATCTCATAGGCGATCAGACTTATCATTGCTCCGAAAAATGCGGAGTTTTTTATGAATTCCATCATTTTTCAGTTCCTCTCTTTCCCATACGGATCACTCCCTGTGTTACTTTTCCTGTTACGACCATTACGATCACCGTGCTGATAAACGTCATGATGAGAACCGGTACACAGATCGGTTTCAGAGTACTCCAGGCTGTGATCAGTCCCGCACCAGCCGGCACAAACATCACCGGCATGATCTCAACCAGAAAATCTGCCGCACCTTTGACCTGATCCAGCTTCAGAATACCTGTGAGCAAAGCCACCAGCATAATGATCAATCCATAGACACTGGCCGGTACCGGAAGTGGAAGAAAGGTTTTCAGTAATTCTCCAATGACGGAAATCAACAGGATGATGCTGAACTGCTGCACATGCTTCATGTTGCATCCCTCCTGATTCATGTAAAGCGCATATTCACATTTTGCTTTACTGCATACTCATGAACGCAGCTGCGTTCACATTCTGCGCTCAAACGAATTTTGCAAAAGTGGTAAGACCACTTTTGTTTTAAACGTTTTTTAATTATACGCTACAAATCCAAAATTACAAGGATTGTATCCAATAAAATACAAAAAATCCTTTTATGCATCAGCGTATTCCAGTAATCTACAGAAACGGATCTGCATAAAAGGATCTATAAACAGGGTTATGATCATTTCCTAGAATTTTCCGCCAAAATGATTTTTCCACATGATATTTTCCATCCTCCACAGTCATCACCGCCATGGTAACCTCCCCGCCGAAACGACTTCTTCCACAGCTTCCCGGATTCAGCCACAGTCTGCCATCGATCATCTTCTCAAAATATTTGTGAGTATGCCCGAAGATGACCACCTGTATGTCCCCCAGCTCCCACGCAACATCTTTTTTGTTATGGACCATAAAAAATTTCACGCCGCCAATGGTAAAGCTTAGACTGGTGCGGAGATTTTCCGCCCAGTCTTTATCATTATTTCCACGGACCACATAGAGATTCCCCATGGAACGCAGTACATCCAGGATCTCGTCTTTATTGACATCTCCGGCATGAAGAATGTATTTGCAGTCTTTTAAGATTTCCAGTACCTCAGGCCGCAGAAGACCGTGAGTGTCTGATATGATGCCGATTTTTTCTTTCATAATCTCTATCCTGCTCCAATCCTTTATCATTATCGCCTTTTACCTTTTGCAGCTCACGCTATGACCGGCAATACTCTTCACAATACATAAATATTTAACAGCTGCTTCTTTTCACACCATTTCAGAAATTTTCTTAATTGGATCAAGCCGATATTCGCAACCCCGCAGAGGACTTACCTGATTCGCTTAAAACAATTCTATTTTTCCATATTCTCCGTCAGATCCCGGTTTCCGCACCACTTCTCCTGCACGGAGCCGCCGGATGCCTTCCGCCAGAACTTCTCCGCCGGCTTTTCGGATATCTTCCGGCGGAATCTCTCTCAATATGGTAAATTCCGCACCCAGTCTTTCAAGCAGCGCCTCGTACTGTCCCTGAACTTTTTTGCTTGCCGTGGAAAATCCCACACATGCGGAGATCACCTCCAGCAGCGGCATCAGGCTTTCATATGGGCGGCCGCTTTCCGGCATGACCGCTGAACTCTCGTCACGATCAGATAACTGCAGGATCCGGTGATCCACACCCATGGTCAGCTTCTTTCCGCAGACCGGGCAGATACCGTTATACATTTCTGCTTCTTTCGGGCTCAAGCACACGCCGCACTTCCGGTGCCCGTCAAAATGATATTTTCCTTCTTCCGGAAAAAATTCAATCGTCCCTTCAAGACCTTTTCCGTTCTGCACTGCATCCCACAATCCCTGATAGGAAAGCTCTATATCCAGAAGGTCCGCTTCCCTTCCCAGCTTCGACGGTGAATGTGCATCCGAATGGGACACCAGCTGATAGCCATCCAGCGCCGAAATCTGCCAGTTCATCGCCGGATCTGAAGAAAGTCCTGTCTCCAGGGCATGGATGTAAGGTGTCAGTTCTTCAAAGCATTCTTCTATGGTATCAAATCCGGACTTCGCTCCAAACAGGGAAAAATGTGGGGTCCAGATATGCGCGGGGATATAGATACCCTCCTCACTGACCTCCAGCATTATTTCCAGAAGATCATGACAGGGCAGCCCCAAAATAGGACGTCCATCTGAATGGATATTTCCGATCTTTTCCAGCCTTGCGGCAAAAGCATCTGCCTCTCGAATCCCGGAAGCAGGATCAGGCTGTGCACCTTCCTGGTTTTCCGCCTTTTTTATAGATGGAACTGATCTCACCGGACAGTACGAACCTGGGTGCTTTTCCCGGATAGCGTGCTGCCTCCGGCAAAACATATTCCTCTTTCAGCCGGAACAGTCCCTGTTCTGCAGGGATCAGCTTCGCCTTCAACTCCTGCCGCCAGATGGGATGTGTCATATCTCCGGTTCCAAGTAGTGTGATTCCATTTTTTCCGCGCCCAGAGATCCAGCATCTCCGGCGTGCCATCTTTGCTGGTTGCCATGGAATATCTGGAATGTATGTGCAGGTCTGCGATCTGTTTCAAAACTTTTCCTCCTGTATCTCTTTTCCTCTGTCCACATGTACATCCTGTCTTTTTAACAAAAATCGCAGACAAAGAAATTACCGTCTTCTTTGTCTGCCTGAATGACCGGATCGTATATAGCTCAACAGAAATCCATCTGTAACATGATCAGATATCTTTATAATACGATGGTGATATCACATCATACTCCCTGCAGGAGCATCCGTTCTCATAGCTGTCACAGCAGTCACAGTTGGAACAATACATATGCGCGTCATTAATATAAAATAAACCGCCGTACTGCATGGAAGTGCGCTGATTCTTGGATTTCTTCTTGCTGTTGTCGTAGTAGGCTCCGTTGGGGATCATCATATTCTCCGGGGAGAATCTGCTGAAATCAAAGAAATGGGATTCCGTACCATGATGTGGTACCTTGATACACCAGTAATGCTCATGAAGGGGAATCCTGCCATCATAGTTTTCTGCGATCATCCTCATGTACTGTGGCTGTACATCTCCGGTAAACAGAAGATTCAGCTCGCCGTCGCCGGTATTCTGAAATGCCAGACTGATCTTGTGGCGGAACTGACGCAGAAAATGCCCCTGTTTTTCCGCACTTTCCAGAAGTGCCTGAAATTCTCCGGTTGCCTGTAATTCACGGAATTTCTTTTCCAGCTTTTCCGGTTTAAAGCGACGTGCTCTCTCTTTTTCGGCTTCTTCCGGAGCCTCTGCTGTATCCTCAGCTGCTGCGCCTGTATCTTCCATTATAAGCTCCAGCTTCTCCTGCGTATAGCCTTCATTTTCCCCACCAGGCTCTGTCTGTCCTGTCAAAGAGCGCTCGGATCCCTCTGTATCCTCTTCCACCAAAGATGCCTCAGACAGTGGAGCAGATTTCTGCTCTGCTTCCGGCATCTCCTCTGTCATGGACAGAAACAGCTGACGTACCTCCTCCGCAATGTTCACAAGCTCGGTCATTGCGTTTTCATGATTCTCGATCAGGGAATTAAATACGTCCTCCGTTTCCCGGCTGACTTCACTGAGATCCGGCCAAAGCGCTGTATATTTCCCCTCAAACTCTGAGCCTCTGGATAAAAGGTCGATCTTTACCCTTCTGGCGCAAAGAGCTTCTGCAAGGGCAAAAAGGCTGACACGTCTTCCGGGAAGACTGGCCTTTTTTGTCACATCCGCAAGGAGCAGAAGCGCCAGTGTGTATTTCATTTCCGGACCGGAAAATACATCCGGAAGATAGATCTTTTCAAATTCGTAGGCATCTCTTCGGTAACGCATCATATAAAGCAATCCGGAAACATGGTCCGGATGAAAATGTGTCAGAAGCAGATTTTTTTTGCGGATAGTGGTAAGGTCTGAGATGATCACATCAAAAACCTCTCTCCGTGGCCGCCCTTCGATCTTGCTGTTGGCTGCCCCGAAATCCACAAGCAGGCTGCTTTTTCTGTCACGGATACAGAAACAGTCTCCGAATCCCACATTGTACATTCGTATTCTCATTTATTTTTCCTCTGGTTTCTTATTCAGCTGACCTTTGTTTCTGCAGCTGACTCTTCTTTTTTCTTCTGTTACTGTCTTCATTTCTCAGAACCAGATCTGCATATCATACCAGGTTGCTCCGCCATGACAGGAATCTGCCACACCCAGCTTCTTCAGTCCGTGGCTCTCATAGAATGGGATCATATGCTCCTTGCAGGTAAGGATCAGAGCTTTTTTTCCGCGCTCTTTCGCAAGCTCCTTGAAATATTCCACAAGCTCTCCGGCGATCCCCTGATGACGGTATTCCGGTATCACGTTCAGTCCGAATACCGTCTGGATCTCTCCAGCTTTTCTGTGAAGCGTGATATCATGATAAAATTCATCCGGGAGTACTGGTTTATCTGTGGTTCCTCCGTTGATAAAGCCTACGATCTGCTCATCCTTTACTGCTACAACGAAATTCTCCGGGAATGCTCCCATACGCTTCACAACTTCCTCATGACTTGCTGCCTCCGCAGGTGGAAAACAGATTGCCTCGATCTCTGCCAGACGATCCGCCTCACCGGGATCTGCCAGTCTGATCTGTAAATTTTCTGCCATTTTTCGTGGTCTCCTCTATATTTATTCCGTTTTCATCCGGTTTCGATTCTTTTTTAATTATATCGGGTGAGGGAAAATGCGTCAACGTGTAACCTGCAAAAAAGCCCTCAGTATTCGCACTACTGAGGGCTTCGTTCTTTTGTTTTTATCTGTCATTATCACAGCACCGACCGGATCAGCTGCTCCGTATACTCTGTCTTCGGATGCTCAATGATCTCTTCCGGTGTCCCTTCCTCTTCCACATGTCCGTCATGCATCACGATCACCCGGTCGCAGAACAGCTGGACAAGGGCCAGGTCATGGCAGATAAAAAGCATGCTGATGTTTTTCTCCTTCTGGAACTTTCTTGAAGCAGCTCCATGATCTGTTTCTGCACAGTCACATCCAGGGCGCTGGTTGCTTCATCACAGATCAGCACTCTGGGTTCCACAGCCAGGGCTCTGGCAATAGCCGCTCTCTGGCACTCCCCTCCGCTGACCTGATGGGGATACCGATCTGCATATTCCGGAGTCAGTCCGCAGGTAAGCAGAAGCTTTTCCACACGGTTCCTGGTTTCCTTCTTACTTATCCCCATATTCCGGAGACTTTCCCCGATTCCGTCCCCAAGAGTGCATCTGGGGTCAAAGGATTCTGCCGGTGTCTGAAAAATCATCTGCATTTCCCGGTAGATTTCCCGGAGATTTTTTCCCCTTGCATGTGTGATATCCTTTTCCATGAGAAAAATTTCTCCGGCGGTGGGTTCTGTCAGATGTGTGATCATCTTCGCCACAGTGCTTTTTCCTGAGCCGGATTCACCTACAATCCCTAATACCTCCCCCGTTTTCAGAGAAAAGCTTACGTCTTCTACAGCCGTGAAGGATTTTTTACCGGTGGTGAAGCTTTTTTCAAATGATGTACTTCCAGAATATTTTTGTTTTCTGTCATCATCTGCCTCCATTTCCGGTGCCTGTACGTTTCAGACGAGGTACCGAACTCATAAGCTCTTTTGTATAAGGATCCTCCGGAGCTGTCAGAATCTTAGCTGTTTTTCCGTATTCCCTCACCTTTCCGTTTTTCAGTACCAGAACCTTATCTGCCATTTTTTCCACCACACCAATGTTGTGTGTGACAACGATCATGGCTGTTCCGTATTCCTTACGCATCAGCAGCATTTCCTCAACTACCTGTTTCTGTATGGTTACATCCAGGGCACTGGTAGGCTCATCTGCCAGAAGAAGCGACGGATTCTGCAGCATGGAAATACAGATTCCCACACGCTGATTCATGCCGCCGGACAATTCAAAGGGATAGCTTTGCAAAACACGTTCCCCATCCTTGAGGCCAATCTTAGCCATCATCCGGACGGCACGCTCCGCACACTCTTTACGACTGATCCTTTCATGCTCCCGCATACTCTCATAGATCTGATCGCCCACGGTGCGGATGGGACAAAGGGCTGCTCCTGAATCCTGAAAGACCATGGCGATCTCAGGACCCAGAAGTCTGCGTAATTCTTTTTCCGGCATATCTACCACATTTTTTCCTTTGTACCAGATATCCCCTTCTGTCACCATGCCTTCATTTCCCAGAAGTCCCATGATTGCCTTGATAATGGTACTTTTTCCGCTTCCGGATTCGCCTACCACACCCAGGATCTCTCCTTTATTCAGTTCCAGATCCACATCATGTACAACCGGTTCTCCGTTGTAGCAGATCGTCACATGCTCAAGCTTCAACAATGATCCCATCTTATTTCACTTCCAGATCTGCCGTGATCTCGTAATAATCACATGGATGTGCAGTCAGCCCTGACACATTTGACTTTGACACAAGTCCCATGTTCAGATGAGAAACAAAGAAATACGCATCATCATCCAGAATGGTCTGCTGTGCTTCCACAGCAAGCTTGCCTCTCTCATCTGTATCAAAGGTCTCATGCAGCTTCGCTACGATATCATCAAGATCCGAATTGCTGTATTTGCCATAATTTTTGGCAGCGTCAGATACAACTGTACTTGTGAAGAAATATTCCGGATCACCGGTAGGTGCAGTTGTAAGCGAGCTTACATATACATCAAATTCTCCGTTCTTCGCATACGTCGCATGATCTGCTGTATTGTTAACATTGACCTCAATTCCGATGTCCTTTAAAGTGGACTGTGCATATTCTGCAAGCTTAGGCTGTTCCAGACGGGTTGGATAGGTCAGCCATGTGATGGACAGCTTCTTTCCGTCCTTATCTGCATAGCCATCTCCATCCGTATCTGTCCATCCGGATTCTTCCAGAAGCTTTTTCGCCTCTTCCGGATCATAGGACGGGCTTTCACCGCATCGTTTCCCATAAGGAAAAAGCCTGCTTTGGGAAAAGCTCCCACCTGCCTGACCAACTCGCTCCTCCATGCATCACACTGCAGAAGCCGTCCTTATCGATTCCCATCTCAATGGCTTTTCTCACATTCTGATCCTGCATCAGTTCAGACTTCATATTAAACTGTCCGAAGAAGCATCGGCTTGTTGCTACAGAGCTGATCTGATAGTCCGTATTTCCGTCAAAAAGCGCATAGTTATCATACTGAAGTCCATAGGTTCCCTGTATATCGCCTGTCTGTAATGCTGCTGTCAGGGCACTTCCGTCTGAGAAGGATTTTACGATAACGTTGTCTACCTTTACATCTCCGCCCCAGTAATCCTCATTTTTTACCAGCTTAATCTCTGTTGGAGATACCTCTGTTGCAACATAAGGGCCTGTTCCTGCCACATTTGCAGAGCCGCCCTCTCCCTGTACACCATAATCCATATCAATGATGGCACCATACGGATCACCGAGATAATTGATCAGTGCCGGACATGGTTCGGAAGTATGGATCGTTACTGTCATTCCATCTGCTTCGATCTTATCGATCTTCATATCGTAAGGTGCACGGTCATGGTTTGCGATCAGATCCTCCAGGCATTCCTTTACCGCTTCTCCGTCCATGGTTCTTCCGCTGGAAAATTTCACATCATCACGAAGGGTGATCTTTACTGTATTATCGTCTGTAAATTCATAGTCTGTAGCAAGCCATGGCTCTACCTCCATGTTATCATTGTATTTAAACAGTGTTTCTCCTACGCCATAACGAAGACAGCTCCATCCGGAATAATTGTCGTGAGGGTTTAATCCTGCATCTCCCATTTCTTCACTATATCCGGTAGTTCCGTAAACAAAGGTAGTTCCTTCACTCTTTTCTTTGCTTTTTGCTGCTGCCGAAACTCCTGTCATGCTCATGACCATTGCCGCTGCAAGCACTGCTGCCAGAATCTTTTTCTTCATAATCTCCGCTCTCACTTTCTCTGTTATGCTTATTTATAAGTGCCTGTTATCCTCTTCTCCTGTTTCGTTCCTTCGGATCCATATAATCCCGGATCGTATCTCCCAGAAGATTAAAGATCATTACTGTAATAAAAATCGCCATTCCCGGCGCAAGTACCATCCATGGTGAAATCTGCAGCATACTTCTTCCATCGTTGATCATACTTCCCCATTCTGCCATTGGAGGCTTTACCCCAAGCCCGAGAAAGGAAAGTCCTGCCAGCTCCATCATCATGGTTCCGATATCAAGAACTGACGTAACAAGGATGGGTCCTGCGATATTGGGAAGGATATGTTTGAGCAGAAGCTTTCCTGTACTGCTTCCGGAAAGCTTCGCCGCCATAAGATATGCGGAGTCCTTCTGAGTCAGAGTAAGCCCTCTGGCAAGTCTCGCAAACTTCGGCCAGCTGATCACTGCCAGGGCAATGATCGCATTCTGGATACCGCCTCCCAGAACACCTGCTACTGCCAGGGCAAATACCAGTCCCGGAAAAGCCAGGAACAGATCGGAGATACGCATCAGAACAGTATCGGCTTTGCCGCCCTTCCAGCCACAGAAAATACCAATAGCCGTTCCCGCCACAGTGATCACCGCAACCAGGAGCAGCGTTGCATAAATACTGGTCGTACTTCCTATGATCACACGGGAAAGCATATCTCTTCCATAACGGTCTGTCCCGAGCAGATGCTCCGGTCCCGGCGGTTTCTGGGCAAGTACCAGATCCTGGGCATAAGGATCATAAGGACAGAGATATTTTGCAAATGCCGCTACAAACAGAAGCAATGCTGTAAGCACAAGAAAAAAGACAAGCTTTGCTTTTGTATGATTTTTCCGGATCTTCTGCTTCCGGACTGTGATATTATTTTTTCCACTCATGCTCTGTCACCTCCAAGTCGTACTCTCGGATCCAGATAGTGGTAAATAATATCTGTCACCAGATTTACCAGAACATAAATAACCGCCATCCAGGCCACATAAGCCTGGATGATCGGATAGTCACGCATGGTGATCGCATCTACCGCCAGTTTTCCGACACCATCCCACATAAAGATATTTTCCACAATGGCAGTTCCTCCCAGAAGATTGCCGATGGACAGAGCCAGCAGTGTGATGATCGTCAGCATGGAAGCCTTCATTACACTCTTCCAGATGATCACACGACTGCGGATCCCTCTTGCCCGGGCTCCGGTCACATAATCCTTATTCAGTTCTTCCAGAACCGTGGCACGCACCTGTCTGGTATATTTTGCAGCCATGGAGATTGCCAGTGTCAGTGTCGGCAGAATGATACTCTGTCCGAGATCTGTATTTGTGACTACCGGTAAAACGCCCAGCCTGATGGACAGAAAATACATCAGGACCATGGCAGCAAAAAAATTCGGCATGGAATTGCCGATAAAGCTTAAAAATCTTATCAGATAATCTACCCATTTGTTGTGCTTTACTGCTGACAGGATTCCCAACGGGATCGCAAGAACAATTGTAAGAAGGATCGATGACAGAGTCAGCATCATCGTTGCCGGAAGCTTTGAAATAAAGGTTTCATAGACATCTCTGTGAGACACATAGCTCTCTCCCATATCTCCGGTTACCATTCCCGCAAACCAGGCAGCATATTGTACAAGGAATGGTTTATCAAGGCCATATTCTGCCTTCGCATTATCAATGACCTCCTGAGATACTGCAGAGCCTGCATTTTCATACATATAAGTTACTGCATCTCCACCGGCAAGCCGCATCATGGCAAAAGAAAGAAATGTGATCCCGATCAGGACCGGGATCAGCTGCAGCAACCGTTTTATTATATATTTTCCCATATTTTCCTCTCCGCACTTTGTTTCTCAGTATTTCGAATAACAAAAGTTTAACAACACGGCTGTTCTGCCACAACCCCGGCGGGGGGATTTTTACATATTCCATTTTGTCATGCACATGTATTCCATCATGTTCTTATATTCTCACACAGTGACATGCGGATAATTCTTTCCAGCCCTCTCCAAGAGACTGTGGCTCTTCATACTCGATCAGCCTTCGTTTTCTCTCTTCCAGCGGATCCGGAATATGGATCGCAGAAAGCAGGGACTGTGTATAAGGATGCTGCGGATTTTCAAAAAGCTCTTTTGTAGGTGCCATTTCTACCAGCTTTCCGTTTTTCATCACACCGGTTGTATCACTTAAAAAATCGTACCATGGACAGATCATGGGCAATAAAAAGAAACGAAAATCTTTTTTCCTGCTGAAGCTTTTTAAAAATGCATGACGATCTGTGCCTGGATAGAAATGTCCAATCGATGCGATCGGTTCATCTGCAATGACAAGACGTGGTTCCATGAGAAGGCTTCTTCCATATGGCAACTCTCTGTCTCTGTCGCCGGAAAGCTCTCCCGGCTTTTTCGACAGAATGCTTTCATCCAGTCCTGTCTCCTTCAGGATTTCCCGAAGCCTGTTCTCCAACATTTCTCTGTCACGGATCCTGCGGCTGATCTTTACAGGCTCCAGCATGATCTGCCGTATGCTCATTCGGGGATTCAGTGCAGCGCCCGAATCCTGAAAGATCATCTGGATCTCCGTCTGCATTTTCTTCCGCATTCTGAAAGGATCCTTTTTATCCGGCACTCTTGCTCCCTGATAAAAGATCTCCCCGCCTGTAGGCCGGTAGATTCCTGCAAGCGTTCTGGCTGTCGTGGATTTTCCGCAGCCGGTCTCTCCCACCAGTGCCATGATCTCACCTTCCCGGATACTGAAGGAAACATCATCCACTGCATGGATCGTATAATCGGAACGGATACGGAAATGCTGCTTCAGATTTCTGGCTTCGATCAGTACAGGCGCCTGTTTTTGTTCTGTTTTCTGTAAAAAATGACGCTTCCTTTTTATCCGGTTTCTGTTTACGGCCGCTGTTTTCCTGTAATCTGTCCTTCAAAATGGAAGGCTTTTCTATTTTCGGAGCTCTTTCATCCAGAAGCCATGTGGCTGCATAATGCGTATCACTGACCTTAAACATCGGAGGAGTCTGTTCATAATCGATTGCCAGTGCCTGGGGATTCCGAACGGCAAACGCATCTCCCGGCGGAGGATCCAAAAGAGAGGGCGGCATTCCGGGGATCGGATTCAGATCCCCCTTTTTCACCTGCAAATACAGGCAGAGAAGACAGAAGTCCCCAGGTATAAGGATGCCGGGGATCATAATAAAACCTCTTCCGCTGTCCCGATCTCAATGATCTTTCCTGCATACATAACTGCAACTCTGTCTGCGATCCTTGCAACAGCTCCCAGATCATGAGATATGAACACAATACTGATCCCTGTTTTTTCTCTCAGTTCAAGAAGCAGATCCAAAATCTTTGCTTCTACAGTTGCATCCAGTGCTGTAGTCGCCTCATCGGCAAATAATATTTCCGGATCACAGGCCAGTGCAATAGCCAGCACACAACGCTGACGCATTCCTCCGGAAAAAAATGAGGCTGCAGGCCATAGCGCTGTTCTGCATCCGGAATCCCTACCAGCTTCAGCATTTCCACAGCTCTTTTTTCGCCTCATCCCCGGATACTTTCTGATTTTTGATAATAGCCTCTGTGATCTGTTTGCCAACCGGGATCGTCGGATTCAGCGTCAGCATAGGATCCTGGAACACCATGCTTACCTTACTTCCGCACAGCTTTTCCATTTTTTTCTTTTATAGGCTGTGATATTCTCTCCGCAGAGACTGATCTCTCCGCTTTTTACATGTGCATTCGGTGGCAGAAGCTTCATCACGCTACGGCACATAACAGTTTTTCCACATCCGGACTCACCTACGATACAAAGTATCTCTCCTTTTTTTACCGTGAGATCAACATTCCGGACGGCCTGTACCTCGCCGTCCGGTGTGTCAAAGCTTACCGAATAGTTTTTTAATTCCAAAACGGTTTCCTGCATGATCTTTTCCTTATTTTGTAATGGTCCAGTCTTCAATATTCCACATAACACCTACGGAATGATGTCCCAGAACACGTGTGGTATCCAGTCCGTCAAGTCCGGAAACGCCTACATAATCTCCCTGAAGATAAGCAACCAGAAGGATTCCAGGTGCCTTGGCATATGCCTTTTCGAATTCACTATATGCTTCTTTTCTGGCTTCCTCAGTCTCACCGTGACGGCCTTCCTCAAGATATTTATCCACATCTGCATTGGAATAATGCATGTTGTTTCCACTTGCGTCGGTTACAAAGTTTACATATGCCATATCCGGGTCAAACTGTGTTGCATAGCCGGCAAGAAATCCATTGTATCCTGCATCCCAGTCAAATTTGGTAACAAGCTTTACTTCCATTTCCACACCAGCCTGCTTCAGCATATCAGACATGACATTGGCAATATCCACACGCTCTTCTTCGTAATCACGTACCTGGATGGTAAAGTGGAATTTCTGTCCGTTTCTCTCATAGATCCCATCATCACCTTTTTTCCATCCCAGCTCTTCCATCTTCTTTGCAAAGGTATCCAAATCATAGGAGTAGATATTGGCTTCCTTATCTGTTCCGAGAGGGTTTCTCTGGATCGGGCTGTATGCCGGCTCTCCCTGTCCTGCAAGAACACCTGCAATAATGGAATCCTTATCCAGCGCATAATTCAGAACGCCGATAGAATCTCCGTTTTCCTTCCAGAAATCTGTGCTCATATCCATGGCTGCTCCACGGTAATCTGCTGTGGTGAACTCCCAGTAATTATATCCGTCCTTATCCTTGAACTGAGAAGCGTAGTTGGAATTCAGCCATGCAAGATCCGCCTCACCGGACTGGAGCATGGTTGCCTTTGTAGTCTCATCCGATACTGTACGATATACAACGGTCTCAATATTCGGAACCTTTCCGTAATAATCTTCATTTCGTTTCAGTGTGATCATTCCGCCGGTAGCATCCCAGTCTTCAAATTTATAACGGCCTGTTCCCACCGGATTCTGGTTAAAGGATGTGGTATTCACGTCCTCTCCTTCCAGAAGATGCTCAGGAAGGATTCCCATGGTAAAATAATCCAGCATGGCAGCATCATACTGATCCAGTGTAAAGATCACAGTCTGATCATCCGGTGCCTCAATGCTTGTAATGTCCTGATAGTTGCTGGTGATGCTGGCTCCCAGGGTTTCATCCTCTGTAAGCTCCTTATATGTGTATACAACATCCTCTGCATTGAAATCTTCTCCATCATGCCACTTAACACCATCTCGAAGCTTAAAAGTATAGGTATTGGTAGCCTTGTCAAAGGTATAGCTCTCTGCAAGATCCTCTACCGGCTTTCCATTGGCATCATATTTCATCAGTCCTGAAAAAATAAGATCCGGAAGTTCATCATGATTATTCAGAAGGGGATTGATCGTACTTTCTGACTCACCTGCATATACCAGAGTTTTGTTTTCTTCTGCCGCAGCTACGGTTACCGCACTGCCTGCAGCTGCTCCTGTACATGCTGCGGTCACTGCTGCCAGTGTTATCGCCGCATATTTTCTTCCATAGTTGTTTCCTGTTCTCTTTTTCATTCTGTTTTCCTCATCTTTCCTTATTTTCAAACCGGTTATCTACATCTCGGAATGTTTTATCACGGTTTGCGTCCAAATTTTTTTTCTGACTGCATCAGAGATTGCTGTAATGGTTATTTACCTCACTTCTCACAAAGCTTCCCATACTGGTAATGCACATTAAAGTAATGACCAGAAAAACTCCTGGGATCACGATCACCCACCAGGTATTCATGATCAGTGCTTTATTTGCCAGTGAGAGCATACTTCCCCAGGAGACTACATCTGCCGGAAGCCCGAGGCCAAGGAAGCTTAAAGTAGATTCCATGGTAATACAGCTGCTTACCGAAGAAATTACTACAAACATGATCGCCGAAACAAAATTCGGGATCAGATGGTGATACATCACATATCCAAAACTTCCTCCGCAGAGTCTTGCATACATCACATAATCACTGTTCCTTATCTGCCGTACTTCACTTCTTACAATACGTGCCAGTGCAAACCACCCGGTAATACCGATGATCACAGATATGCTGATCACATCATTGGCCTGAATAACCGCAGACAGGATCAGGATCAGCAGAAGGGTCGGAATACTTCCGCACATTTCCGTAAACCGCATCAGAACCGAATCCACCTTTGGACCTGCTGTTCCACTGATGCATCCGTAGGTAACACCGATCACAGTAATGATCGCAGCACCCAGAAGTCCGATCACCAGAGAAACCCTTCCGCCATACCAGATCAGTGAATAAATATCTCTTCCAAGCGAATCCGTTCCAAAGATAAATTCCTTTCCCGGCGGTGTATTCAGATTCTGGAGATAAAAACCTGAGGGATCATGATTTGCAACAACATTTGCAAATACACAGCCAAAAACGATCAGAAAAAGCAGGAACATGGAAAATACCGGTTTCCCCTTCAGCTTTTCCTGAAATGTTTTTTTTCGTTTTTCAGATCCTTGCTGCTTCCACCCGGCACCAACTACCTGAAAAAGCTCAGCTTCTGAAAGCTTCCGGTCAGCTACCATACCCTCACCTCCGAATCCTTCATTCTTGGATCGATCTCTTCATTGACAGTCTGTGCAACAAAGCTGCTTAAAAATACGATGAATCCCGTGATCAGCACATCGATCATCAGCAGGTTATAATCATGATATTTAGCAGATTCCACTGCAAGATTTCCAATTCCCGCATAATTGAAAACAGCTTCCACAGTTACAGTCCCACCCGTTACATGGGGTACCGAAACTGCCATAATACTCACGATCGTCGGCATTACATTTCGAAGACAATGTTTCCACAGGATCTTTCTTTTGGAAAGTCCCTTGGATCTGGCAAGAAGTACATAATCCTTCCGCACCTCATCCAGGAATTTGTTACGTATCATATATGCGTAATACCAGAGATGGCTGAAGATCATTACTACCAGCGGAAGGATCATATGCTTCATACGATTGCCGATACTATCTGCCATTCCCACATCATAGGCACCGCTGCTTGGAAACCATCCAAGATTTACACTGAAGATCAGGATCAGTACCACACCAAGCCAGAAAGCCGGCACATAATAGGCTGCTGTTCCGATCTTGCAGATCAGCCGGTCGATCCACTGATTCTCATGAAGCGTACAGAATATGGCGATCAGAACTGCCAGTATAAATGATCACAATATAAGCAATTCCTCCCAGCACCAGAGTATTTCCGATCAGCGGTCTAATCACATTCATAACCGGCTGCCTGTATTTCAGCGACAATCCGAAATCACCATGGACTACATTGGTAAACCACCTTACATACTGTACCCCGATCCCCTGATCCAGTCCTAGTCTCGTTCTGGCCGCAGCCACCTCATCGCTGGTCATCATTTCCAGGGAATCTCCGTAAAAGGACTGCAGGGGATCTCCCGGTGCCAGTCTCGCCAGCCAGAACACCACCACAGACAGCAGAAACATAACCACAGCAAGCAGAAGGATCCGCTTCAGGATCCGGATGACGAGTTATTTTCTTGTTCATAATTTTCCTTTCCCACTGCCCTTTACAGTTCAGACAGACATTCGCATTCCGCTCTGCTGCATGCTCATGAACACAAATCGTGGAGCGATTTGTGTTCATATTTCAAAAGCAGTTATGGCATCCAAAACCATAACTGCTTTTGAAAGGGTCGTGTTATTATTCGACAAAACATTTGTATGCACAAATAGGAGTGCGCGGAGGTTATGTGCATCACAGTGTTTTTATATTCAGCACGCGGAGTGTGCTGCTGATATTATTTTATCATTTAACAGATTTCGGACAACCCCGGTACGGGGATATTGGACAGTCGGGTTTGGCATGGATGTGTATTCCATATAAAAAACGGGACTTTTCTGTATCAGGAACCTGTGTCCCGTGCAGAAAAATCCCGTCTGGTCTTTTGCTTTATTCTTTTATCACTTCCCGGAAATCTGAAGTCTTTCCTTCACGAATCCCAGAAAATCCCTTCCCTGCTCACTGAGCTCTTCACCTCTCCGGCAAATGCACCCGTAAACAAGTTTCTGGCCTTCTCCCGGAAATGTATATTTCACGGAGGAATATCCCGGATCCCGGCCGGAAAGATCCGCACCACTGATATTACACAACTCTCCGGACCCAAGAAGACGTTCCACGATATAATCACTGTTTGTTACGACTACGGTCTCTGCCTCCACTGCGGAATGACCGTTTTCCTCTACAAGGTTCCGGTAATTATCCGGGGAAAACTCATCGGGAAATCTCTGGATCAGCCTGAGCTGGGACATATTAAAAGCTCCCTCATCTGCTGTATCTGCTTTCCTTTTCCCGGTATAAATATTTACCTCGGTTTCCGTCAGCAGCTCAAATTCCAGGTAATTCCGGGAAAGAAAATACTGGAACGCTGCCAGCTGATTCTGCATCACATAGGCGAATCCCATATCATCCTGTCTGGCTTTCACACGTTTTATGATCTCATGGGTATCTGCTGCGTAAACCTGATAATGAAGATCATCGCACTTATGTGCTTCATAATACGTTACGAAGGTATCCGCAAACCAGGAGCTGGGATGAAAGCATACACACAGGTTGCTTTTTGCAAGTGGCTGTGCCTGCATTTCCAGTTCATCTATATTTTCCAGGATCCTCTGCACATGGATATATGCACGCTCTCCTTCCGGTGTCAGCTCTATGCCCTTTGCATGACGGACAAACAGCTGGGTACGCATATCATCTTCCATGGAACGGATTACCTTGCTTACATTTGACTGCGTGGTAAAAAGCAGCTCTGCAGCCTGGCTGAAGGAGCCTGTTTTGGCACAGGCCGCAAAATACTGGATCTGTTTTATATTGAGCATGATCCTACCTCGGTTTCTTCGCAAAGATCAAAAACATCGGGGTCGGATTATAAAACTCGTCTTTTTCTGTATAAATACGTTTGCTGATACCAAGATCAAAGAAAAATTCTTCCACACCTATACGGCTCAGCGTTTCCAGATCCCATGCCGGACGCAGAAAAGAACTGATGGGCAGCTGCCGCTTGATATCCTCGCATTCCTGCATCAGCTCATCCTGGATCTGATGATGGGCATGATTCTCCGGAAGATCCGCAGTGTCCGCAAAGTCTGCTGCTCCGTAGTTTGCATCCAGATTGATCATCACTCCGCCCGGTTTCAGTACGCGGAACCATTCCTGATAAGCATGCTCCGCGTCCGGAAGTGTCCAGGTAAGGTTTCGTGATACGATCACGTCAAATTCCTCATCCGGAAAATCCGGAGCTTCTGCATCCATCACCATAAACCGGCAGTCTGCTTTTTCTTCCTCCGCCAGCTCCTTTGCATGAGTGATCATATCCGGCGTCAGATCGATCCCGGTTACCTGATGGCCTTCCTTTGCAAGAAGAATGGTAAAAAATCCGGTTCCGCAGCCTACATCCAGGATCCGGAGATTCTTTTTCTCAGGCAGATACTTCTTAAGCTCAGCCATCCAGCGGCCTGCAAGTGCACTGTGAAGCTCTGCTCTTCTCTGTTCCAGAAAGCTGTCGCTGCGCCTGGTCCAGTACTGGGCGATCCTTGTTTTCCGCTCGTCTTTTTCTCTTACGATATTTCCGTAGGTGATCACAGGGCCGCCTTCCACAACCTGAAGGCTTGATACCTGATAAAGGATCACACCATCCATGTCTGCACGACAGATTTCCTGTACATTTCCCTCATAATCACGGATCTCTCCAAGATACTCATCCTGATGAACGATATCGCCTGGTTTCTTCACCGGGTACCAGAGACCGTTGACACTGGCGCACTGATAACGCACATCATCCATTTTCAGCGGATAGTACGTACTGTGGGAACGGATTCCGTTATAGGCTCCGATGCTGCAGAGGATATTTCTTACATCTCTTCGCATGGAATCCACTTCCTCCCGTTCCCAGGTTCCCATACAGCCGCGTTCCAGAAGGACCGCCGGAATGTGGAAGGTACTTGCCGCATAATTGTAGGCGCCGCCTGTGCTTACATTTGACTGTACCATATATGGGACATCAACCTGCTCTGCCATCTTTCGGGAGGCTTCCACGATCTCCGGCTTTGCCACGCCTGCAAAATATACATACGGAGTCAGTTCCTCATAATCGTCACCGCCGTGAAGATCGATATAATAATCCGCCTTCCGGATCAGGGATTCTGTGATAGCTGCCGCCAGACGTTCCATTTTTGTTCCGTCCTTTTTGCCCGGGAAAACACGGTTCAGATTTTTTCCGTCCTCCCAGCTGATACTGCCTGCACGCTTCTCAAAGTCTTCCCGGTTCAGCACCTTTACCAGAACCAGCTGGCCCTTTACCTTTTCCGGCTTCAGCCGCTTCGACAGCTCGATCAGAGTCTGGATTCCCACATACTCTCCTGCATGAAGACCTGCTGTGACGAGAACGGTTTTTCCCGGATCTTTTCCACGGATGATGGTTGCCGGAAGGACAAATTCTCCATCTCCGAGCTCAAGAAAGCCTTCTGTTTTTTCTCCTGCCGCAACCGGAAGATTCAGGAAATGATCCGGCTTTACACCAGTTACCATAAACATTGGTGTGGACTGATAATTTAATCTCTCCTCCTCACTCCAGACCGTTTTCCATATTTCTGTGTCTGTGCGGATTCCAAGAAGTCCTGCTTCCCGGAGAGTTTTTACATCCCACTGGGGACGACTGATCTTTGACAGCGGTACCTGGAGGGCGATCCGCTCCATGCGCTCAATATCCGTACAGAGATAGTGATCATCCAGGCTGTTGTTTTCCACATTTTTCCGGTCGTTTTCGTAGGCCTTACGCTGCTCTTCCTCATAAAGATAACCGTACCAGTTGGCATCAAAATTCAGAAGTCTTCCTCCTACCTTCAGTACACGGACCCACTCTCTATAAGCAACATCAGGATGCTCCAGATTCCAGGTAAGATTTCGGGAAATGACCACGTCAAAGGTATTATCCTCAAAATCCAGCTTCTGTGCATCCATCCTCAAAAAGCGGATATTCCGGCAAAGGTCTCCTGCATTTTCCTTTGCCTTTTCCAGCATTCCTTCCGTATAATCCACTGCATCTACATGATATCCGGCTTCTGCCAGGATCACAGGAAAAAATCCGGGGCCTGTTCCGATATCCAGGATACGGATCTCTTCCTTGGGTTTGTCCGGAAACTGACTGGTCAGCACCTTAAGCCATGCGTTTTTCTGCGTTCCTGCAAGCTCTTTATGATTCACTTCGGAGTACCCTTCTGTACGGGTGCTCCAGTAAGATTCGATTTCATCGAGAAGTTTTTCCACGTTGATTCCTCCGCACTTTTCTATTCACGTGAGGGAGATCAGGTCCCTCACAGGTCACGTTTAATGTACCAAATTGTCAGGGTATTAACAAGCCCCTGGGGGGATTCCCAAAATTGCTCTGCTGATAAAATCCCCAAATGCCACACACTGCTTCTGTACTCCTGTCCACCTTGTAATTCTCCGAATGCTGTGGTATCATCCTGGCTGTAGTAATTCAGTAATATAACCGAAATTGAAAGGATGGTTCATATACAAATGACAACACAGGAACTGGCCTATGAAGTTATCAGCCGTTTAAAAAAGGAATATCCGGATGCAGACTGTACACTGGATTATGATGATGCCTGGAAGCTTCTTGTAAGTGTCCGTCTGGCAGCTCAGTGCACCGATGCCCGGGTCAATGTAGTTGTTCAAGATCTCTATGCAAAATACCCGGATGTGGCAGCCCTGGCAGCCGCAGAGCCGGAAGCGATCGAAGCCATTGTACGTCCCTGCGGCCTTGGAAAAAGCAAAGCCCGGGACATCAGCGCCTGTATGCGCATTCTCCACGAACAGTATCACGACAAGGTGCCGGAAGACTTTAACGCGCTTCTGAAACTTCCCGGTGTGGGCCGAAAAAGCGCAAACCTAATCATTGGGTGACGTATTCGGCAAGCCCGCCATTGTAACAGATACTCACTGTATCCGCCTTTCCAACCGCATCGGCCTTGTCCATGACATGAAGGATCCAAAAAAGGTGGAAATGGCTCTCTGGAAGATCATCCCTCCGGAAGAAGGCAATGATCTCTGCCACCGTCTTGTCAATCATGGAAGAGAAGTCTGTACAGCGCGGACAAAGCCTTACTGTGACCGCTGACTGTCTCAATGATATCTGCGAAAAAAATGGGATCTGAATGTATGCAGTTCAATAAACCTTCAGACCCCGGAAAGGAAAAACATAATGAATTTCGAAAAAACTGGAAAATAATCTCCTGGATATGATTCAGGAACAACAGGTAAAGATCGGATACATGAGCGGAGTTACCCGTTTTTATTATCCGCTGCAGTCTCTGAACCGCCTTCTTGGCACAGAGCTTACGGAAGAAGAAATGCAGCATGCTATGGAAGAATTCTCAGATCATGCCTGTGACCGTCTTGGAAAAGTAACGGCTTCTTCCAAAAACGGGCGTTTCTGCATCACCCTGCCGCCTCAGGCCTCGGACTACGTTCACGAAAACCGGAAGCCGAGTGAATTTCTGGTACGCTTTATAGGCACGGTTGCCCGTCATGGCTGTACTCTGGATGAAGTGATGGACGCTTTTTCATGCTTATTCCGACCATGTACACATGGAAAAAACAACCGGAACCGGATTTGATTATCTTGTATATTTCGAAGACGGGATTCCGGATGACTACCGGTATTGTCTGTCCCCTGGAGGGTGAGCATATGATCTATCATAAGTTCACACCTGAGGACTATGAGGACTTCGGATTCTGATCTCCGAACACCGGGCAAGTCCCCACCCACTGCTTATTGCTTTTCGCAGCTCTGCAGGGAACTTCCTTTATTTGCTAAACAACCGCCGGTCTGCAGACAGATCTTCAAAAAGTCCTCTGCAGATCGACGGTTGTTTTTATTTTCTATGCACGGAATTTCTTCTGCATCTCCCGCACCATATCTTTCCTCTTAAACAGGAACAGCCATACCAGCATCAGAAAGCTGACGCATATACAGATCAGCGACGGATACAGCACCGTTACCACACCGGCAGCCAGCAGGATCACAGGGATCACTCCTCCGAAAGCTCCTGCTTCCAGAAGATAGATCATATATTCCGCCACCTCCAGCTTCTGTACCGCAGTGATCACCCACATGGAGCAGATCACAGCAAGCGAAGCCAGAGGAAGCAGATAATCCACAGACCAGCCACGCCAGCCGGTAAACACATCCCAAAGCACTCCTGCAACAGCTGCGATCACCAGCTGCCACATCTCATTCTTCAGAAGATTCCGCCGCTTCACATAAGCCACTGAAACCATCAGCCAGGTGCAGAACGCCCCTGCAGTCACAAACCAGGCCCAGCCTATATGACTATCCAGCAGATAATCGATCAGATTACATACCACAGCCAGCACAATACACAGAAATGTAAAGCTCTCAAAAAGCTTCATCTGCTGTTTCTGCTCCTCTTTCTGTCCCGGAAGATCATTCTCCCGAATTGTACAGGATACCTGCTCATTTTTCAGTCTCTCCACAAAATTCCGCTCAATATTTCCATTGGGGATCTTGGACGTAAAGCTTAAAACCATCTCATCTCCAAAAGAACAGGAACACAGCTGCAGACTGTCCGTGCTTGCAAAAAGTCCGAATCTCTGAATATATTTCCGATATTCCTCCGGCATCCGGATGATCCCCACATTGGAATAGATCGCCGTGATAGACCTCCCTCCGAGAGTCGTCCCGGCAAGAAGGAACGGGGTTTTGATCTCCAGTGGTACCAGACGCAGGATCGGATTTTTCTCCAGGCTTACCAGATCATTCAGCTTTGCTTCGATCACGTCCTTACTCAGTTCCTTTGCAAACTGCTCCTTTACGGATCTCAGAATATCCTCAAAGGCTGTATCAGGCTGAAAATAACAGCTGATCTCGATCCATCCGAAAAAAATTTGCCATAGACCGGGACGGAAAATAATTTCTCAAATTTACCGGGATCATCAGACCAATGGGCTTTTTCGCCTGATTCTGAGGTACTTCTTCATGGATCGCCCAGATAAGTGTTGCCGTAAGAAAAACCGTGATCGACACACCGGCCGCTTTTGCACGGGCG
>ENA-OQET01000363-OQET01000363.1-human-gut-metagenome-genome-assembly--contig:-NODE-363-length-24869-cov-3.038639_pt1 | contig 24869 bp, 28 predicted proteins | sample MGYA00242800_ERZ504645 | MGnify/ENA primary metagenome ERZ504645 (study PRJEB26092, sample SAMD00036308) | human gut metagenome | host: Homo sapiens | study: EMG produced TPA metagenomics assembly of... | reverse complement strand
TTCCTGTGCATTCAGGCGATATGGAAAAATTCGTTTATGTCCGGCCAGATGAAGTGTTTCATACTTATCTGAATTGTAAGTTTCCTGGAAAACAGTCACATAATCGGCTCCACATTCATGCAGATAATGATATTCATCCGAATTCATCGGATAAACTTCCAGCCCGATCACTTTGAAATATTTTCTTGCGATCTTACACGCCTCACCAATATATTTCACATCGGACTTTACACGGCTCTCTCCGGTAAGAATCAGAATTTCCTGGAGACCGGTCTTTGCGATTGCTGCCATCTCTTTGTCAATTTCCTCTGCATTCAGCTGTGCACGGCGAATTTTATTGTGGCAGTTAAAACCGCAGTAGATGCAGTAATTTTCACAGTAGTTTGCGATATAGATTGGTGTAAACATATATACACTGTTTCCAAAATGTTTTCTTGTCTCCACTCTCGCTGCCTGAGCAATCTCTTCCAGAAGTGGAAGTGCCGCAGGAGAAAGAAGTGCCTGGAAGTCCTCAACCGTCCGATTGTCATGTTCCAGTGCTCTGCGGACCTCCTTTTCTGTATACTTATCATAATCATAGGCATTCATCGCTGCGATGACCTGTTCCATAACATCGGACTCTTCCATTGTCTCCATTCCCGGAAGATATTTCATATGATCGATACGGTTTTTTTCATATCTTCCAGAATTACTTCATTGACGATACTCTCGTTAAAATGTTCGCCATGTTCTGTTGTATTTGATGACATTTTGTCTTCTCCTTTATCTGATAGTCTTTAGTCGTGCAGAAATCCCGTAAGCGGTGAAGAAGCACTGGCTCCCTTATCCAAAGTCCGTCCAAATCCGGATAAATAAGCACTTCTGCCTGCTTCAATTGCTTTTTTAAATGCTTCTGCCATCACCTGTACATCACCTGCAGTTGCGATTGCGGTGTTTGCCATAACAGCGGCAGCTCCCATTTCCATCGCCTCACATGCCTGGGATGGTCTTCCAATTCCGGCATCTACAATGATCGGAAGATCAATCTCATCAATCAATATCTGGATAAATTCTTTTGTGCAGATTCCTTTATTGGAACCAATCGGAGATCCAAGAGGCATTACACATGCTGCACCGGCATTAACCAGGTCTCTTGCTGCATTCAAATCCGGGTACATATAAGGCATTACTACAAATCCTTCTTTTGCAAGAATTTCTGTTGCCTTGATCGTTTCATAGTTGTCCGGAAGAAGATATTTGGAATCATGGATAACTTCAATCTTGACAAAATCACCACATCCAAGCTCTCTGGAAAGTCTCGCGATACGCACAGCCTCCTCCGCATTTCTCGCTCCGGAGGTATTTGGAAGAAGCGTAATGTTCTTTGGAATATAATCCAGAATATTCGCAAGTCCCCCCTGATTTGCACGACGAAGGGCAAGCGTAATGATCTGTGTTCCTGCTTTTTCAATACATGCTTTTACAAGATCCAGTGAAAATTTACCGGATCCAAGAATAAAACGGGATGTAAATTCATGTCCTCCAAGAATCAGTTTATCTTCTGTTCTGTCCATTTCTTCATTCTTGCCGCTTCCGCCGCCCATAAAACTAACGATTTCCATAACGTCCCCTTCTTTCAAATTGTGCTTCCATAAAGTTCTCTTGCCAGGATCTGGTCATTTAATTCAATGGCAACCTGTACTGGTATATTACTGGTTCTTCTCCAGATATTCTGTAACAGATAACGGCTGCTCCAGAGTTCTTTTTTACTCCATTTACTGTGATCATATGTTGTCCTCCTGTGTGAAACCAACAAAAAAGAGTCCACAAAGAAATACACCCGCGGTGGTGCACCCCTTCATGAACTCTGTTCACTCTCATTGGTTTTCTTATAAAATTATCTTTTTAAAGTATACCTCTGTCAGTTTCATCTGTCAAGCGTATTCCCCTCGCTGTTTTTTCAGTCAGTCTCTTGTCATCAGCATCAGTAAGGAGCCTGCATCAAACTCTACACATGCCTCTTCATCTACAATTTCATTACTGACTGTAAGTCCACTGTCTGAAACTTTCAGATGATATTTATTCAGTGGATATTTGAACCCTCTCAGTGTCAGACCTGTCAGATCTCCCTCCAGCGAAAAGAAAGAAACATATTTGCCAAACTGTTCCTCTTTCTTAAGAACTGTATGACTTTCGATCAGTTTCATATAATTCCACTGATCGACCAGTATGATATCCGCACCTCGGTTCCTTCCATGTACCAGCAGTCCGAAATTAGCCATAAGGTGATCGATCCGGTTTCCGGTCGCACCCAGGATCGTAATCCGCTCAGCACCACGGTCAATCGCAAAATTCACGGCAGACTGTGTATCCGAATCATCTTTTTCCGGCTTCAGACGCATAAATCTCTGTCTCCCTCAGCCCTTGCAGATACAATGCCCCCTCAGCCGAAAGGCTGTCAAAATCTCCTACTGCCACCTCCGGCTGCCAGTCTGTTCCTTTAAAAAAATTCAACACCTCTGTCTGCTGCGATCAGATCTACTTTTTCTGTTTTGTTTTTCTTCAAAAAATCGAGGGCAAAATCTCTCTGGATATTGCCCCCGCTTACGATGATCACATCTTTCATGCTCTTCCTCAATCAATCTCTGATTTAATCTTGTCCATCTTTTTCTGTATACTGTAAACATTTGTTTCCAGATCACCACTAAATACATAAGAACCTGCAACCAGAAGATTCGCACCGGCTTTCATAACAGTTTCCATCGTTTCATCGTTGATTCCGCCATCCACCTGTATATCTACATCAAGTTCTTCTCTGTCGATCAGTTCCTTCAGCTCCACGATCTTCTCTGTACATTCCGGAAGATATTTCTGACCACCGAACCCTGGCTGTACGGTCATAATAAGAACCATATCCACATCTTCCAGAAGATGGCTGATATCATTTACCGGAGTTGCCGGTTTAATAGAAACTCCGACTTTGACACCGGCATCTCTGATCAGTTCAATTGCTCTCTCCAGATCCTCACATGCTTCTGCATGTACCGTAATGGAATCTGCACCACAGTCCACAAAATCCTGAATATAACGTTCCGGTGCCGATACCATCAGATGTACGTCAAAAAACATTTTGGATTCTTTGCGGATAGAACGGATCACCGGCATTCCAAACGAAATACTCGGCACAAAATCTCCATCCATAACATCAATGTGAAGCCATTCAACTCCTGCTTTTTCCAAAGTCTGAATCTGTTCGCCCAAGCGGTTAAAGTCCGCCGACAAAATTGAGGGGCACAATCGATATTCCATTTAATATCTCCTTTTCTCTTTCAATTCTTCATATAAACTTAGATAATCTTCATATCGGAGTCTGCTGATCTCACCATTCTCCAAAGCTTCTTTTACTCTGCATCCCGGTTCATGGATGTGTCTGCATCCCTGAAATCTGCATGTATCCTCATATTTTCGAAATTCTGGAAAATAATTTTTCAGATCCTGCTCTTCCATATTCATCAGATATAAAGACGAGAATCCTGGTGTATCCATCAGAAACGTATCTTCTCCAACCGGAATCACCTGTGAATGTCTGGTCGTATGCCGGCCTCTCTTCAGCTTACGGCTGATCTCGCCGGTCTCCATCTGTACTTCTCCCTGCAAAAGATTCGTCAGGGAAGACTTACCGACTCCGGAAGGTCCTGCAACAACTGTTGTCTTTCCCTTCAGGATCCTGTGTATCTCATCCAGTCCCTCTTTTTCAAGTGCACTGGAAAGGATCACCTGATAACCGCAGTTTCTGTAAATTTCACATAATGTCCGGGTTTCTTCTTCCGATGCAAGATCTTTTTTATTAAAGCAGATCACTGCCGGAACCTCTGCCTGTTCCATCATGATCAGGAAGCGGTCCAGCAGCATAAAAATTGGGTTTGGGATTTTCAAGTGCAAAGATCACAAACGCCTGGTCAACATTTGCAACTGCCGGACGAATCAATGAATTCTTGCGTGGAAGGATTCGGATCAGATTGCCCGTTTGTTCCTGCTGGTCAAGTATTGTGATTTCCACATTATCACCTACCAGCGGTTTCTGATTATCTTTGCGGAAGATTCCCTTGGCTTTACATTCATAGAGCACTTCATCTTCTCCGTATACATAATAAAATCCCGCTATTCCTTTGATGATCTTACCCTGCATGTATTACTCTGCTTTCTTGAAAGTAAGTGGATACTGTCCCAGTTGCTGGATCGTACCATCCACTACTTCTGACACATATAATGTACCTTCGCTGACTCCCGGAGCTCCGGTAACATCCAGTGTATATGGGAATGTTATCTGTTTGCAGTCCACAATGATCGAAGACTGTGTTTCTCCGTTCACATCCTGAAGAAGTTCCAGTCGAACCTGTCCTCCCTGATATCCGGTCGGTGTATTCAGTGTCTGTGTACATTTCCATACTTCACCATTTGCAGCTGCTGCACTCTGCTGTGTGCTATCTGTGCTCTGTGCTGATGCAGTATTATCTGTTGCTGATGTGTCTTCTGTATCAGAAGATGGAGCTTCATTTCCGCTGCTAACTACAATTTCAATCGGCTGATCCGGATCTGCATATTCATCTGCTGCCGGATCCTGAGAAATAACTTCCCCAGATGCCACATCGCTACTCTGCTGCTCTGTCACCTTAATGTCAGTCCATTTTCCAAGTGTTGTGATTGCATCATTCTTTGTCATACCGACAACGCTTGGCACTGAAACACTATCGCCATAATCCAGACCACGGCTGACAACCAGTGTAACCTCGTCACCTGCAGAAACGCTGCTTCCAGCTGTCGGTGTGACAGAATCCACATAACCTGGATTTACCATTGGATAGCCTGTTCCATCATCTTCACTGTACTCTTTCTGTACCGTTACATTCAGTCCAAGATCTTCCAGTGTCTGCTGTGCATCTATACCGGTCTCTCCGGAAAGATCAGGCATAACAACTTCCTGCTGACCTTTACTGAGATAATATTTCAGAGTTGTATACTGTTCTACTTTTGTTCCGGCCGGAATATCCTGTGAAGAAATTCTGCCTTTTTCCTGAGTAGAATTTTCTTCTCCCATCATCTGTTTGCCCAGTTTTTCTTCTTCAAGCAGAGCTGCTGCTTCATTCTTCTGTCTTGCCTACCAGATTCGGTACTGTAACCATTCCATCTTCATCTGTACCTGTTGTATCTGTATTCTGTTCCTGCTGGTTATCTGTCTGTGTTTCACCACCGATGATACCTGCCGCCTTGCCGATAAAGAAAATTGCGATTACAAGGATCACTGCCCCTGCAACGAGAGACAGGATTGTCAGTGCACTGTTCGGTGCTTTATGTTTCTTTTTATTTCTGGATTTCTTTTCTTCACGTCTGCGGCGATATTCGTCCTCGTAATCATCATCGTCGTCATCATAATCATCATCCAGTACTTCATCTTCCAGCTCAGCCACATCCTGCTTACGCTGGGAAGTACGGTTTTTCGGTGTATGCTTGATCTCGCCAAGCTCTTCATCAGAGATCACAACTGTTTTCGCTTCGTTGTCAACAGAAGATAATTTCACAAAATTCCCCTGCGGATCGATCAGAGAATGTTTCAGGTCGGCAATTACATCCTCCATCTTTTCGTATCGACGATTTACACTCTTCTGTGTACATTTCAGAATGATCTGCTCCAGACTGTACGGAAGTTCTTCTGTATATACACTCGGAGGTACCATTTCTTCCTGCAGATGTTTGATTGCGATCGCAACAGTTGTATCTCCGTCAAACGGTACACGTCCCGTTACCATCTCATACAATGTAATACCCAGTGAATAGATATCACTCTTTTCATCACTGTAACCGCCGCGGACCTGTTCCGGAGAACTGTAATGTACAGAACCCATCACATTGGAACTGATAGTATTTGAAGAAGCAGCTCTTGCGATACCAAAATCTGTTACTTTTACTTTACCGTCTGTTGAAATAATAATATTCTGCGGCTTTACATCTCGGTGAACGATTCCGTGATTATGCGCTGCCTCCAGCCCCATAGATACCTGAATCGCAATACTTGTTGCTTCTTTGATCGAAAGTTTACCCTTTTTGGCAATATACTCTTTCAGTGTAATGCCCTCGATCAGCTCCATAACGATGTAATATACACCTTCATCATCACCCACATCAAAAACATTGACAATATTCGGATGTGTCAGTCCCTGCTGGCCGCCTGGCCTCAGCATTTTTAAACTTGCGGATAAACGTCGTATCCTCTCTGAATTCCGGCTTCAATACTTTTACTGCCACAAAGCGGTTCAGCTTGTGATCCTTTGCCTTATATACATCGGCCATTCCGCCGGTGCCTATTTTACCTAAGATTTCATAGCGTTCTGCTATGATCATTCCCGTCTTTAACATTTTTCCACCTCATTTGTGAATGGTTCTACCAGTATGACTGCTATGTTGTCCTTACCACCGTTCTGGTTTGCTTCTTTCAGAAGTTTCTCGCCCTTCTTCGGCAGTTCCTCTGTCTGGTCCAGTATGATTTCCTCTAATTTACTGTCCTCTACCATATTGCTCAGACCATCGGAACACATAAGAATCGTACTGTCCGGTTCCAATTTCAGGTCAAAAAAGTCAATATCTACGGTTCTCTCTGCACCAAGCGCCCTGGTAATGATATTTTTATCCGGATGATTTCTTGCCTCCTCCGGTTTGATCTCACCCATACGGACCATTTCCTGTACCAGTGAATGATCTTTTGTCACCTGATGAATTTCTCCCTGGATCACGTATAAACGACTGTCTCCTACATTCGCCACATATGCATAGTGACCGACAACTGTGCAGACCACGATCGTTGTTCCCATTCCCCTCAGATGTTCTTCTCTGCGGGAGCGTTCCAGAATCTCCGTATTTGCAGTCTCAATGGCATGACGAATCACCTTGATAGGGTTGAAATCCGCATCTCTCCGAATCTCGTCCACCAAAGTCTGAACTGCATGCGAAGATGCATAATCTCCGGCATTGTGTCCACCCATACCATCAGCAACGACAAACAGATTCGGAAGATTTCCAACCGGGTTTTCGGAAACAAACACATAGTCCTGGTTCATCTTCCTCTTCTGCCCTACATCCGTAGCTGAATATACCCTCATGTCACTTCTCACTTTCTGTTTTTTCCATATAACTTTTTCTTAACTGTCCACAGGCACCATCAATATCACTGCCCATTTCTCTTCTAATAGTAACATTTATTCCACATTTTTCAAGATTAATTTTGAAATTCTCCACTGCCTCACGTGTGGAACGCACAAAGGAACGCTCTCTTACCGGATTGACCGGAATCAGATTCACATGACAGTTAAGCCCTTTCAGACGGCCTGCAAGTTCCTGCGCATTTTCTTTACTGTCATTCACTCCTGCCACCAGACTGTATTCAAAGGTGATTCTGCGCCCTGTCTTGTCAAAATAATTGCGGCAGGCTGCCAGTAATTCATCAATAGAATATTTATTGGCGATCGGCATTAACTCCCGCCGCTTTTCATCATTCGGTGCATGAAGAGACACAGCCAGTGTCATCTGAAGTTTTTCTTCTGCCAGTTCATAAATTTTCGGAACCAGGCCACAGGTAGAAACAGTAAGATTTCGCTGGCTGATATGGATTCCTCCGTCTTCCGTAAGAATATGAATAAAACGCAGCAGATTGTCATAATTATCCAGTGGCTCACCGGTCCCCATTACCACTACATTGGAGATACGTTCTCCGATAGATGTCTGAATGCGGTAAATCTGATCCAGCATCTCTGACGGAAGAAGGTTTCTGGTCAGGCCGCCAATCGTAGATGCACAGAAACGACATCCCATACGGCATCCCGCCTGAGATGAAATACAGACGGAATTTCCATATTTATAACGCATGAGAACACTTTCGATCATATTTCCGTCAGAGAGACGAAACAGATATTTTCTGGTTCCATCCACCTTTGAGATCTGAACATCCAGAGTTTCCAGTGCCGTGATCGGATAATCAGCCAGTTTCTGTTTCAGATTCTTCGGGAGATTTGCCATCTCATCATAAGAAGTTACCAGATGTTCATGCAGCCAACTGTAGATCTGCTTTGCACGAAAAGGCTTTTCTCCAATCTGCGTCATGAGTTCTTTTAACTCATCTATCGTCATTGATTTGATATCTGTCATAATTATTTCCTTCTGAATCTTGCAATAAAGAACCCATCTGTGCCATGCACTCCCGGAAGCATCTGCAAATATCCAAGTCCGGTCGTTTCTGAGCGAAGTTCTTCCGGTATGAATTCATCAATACTTTCCAGTTTGAACGGATGATTGTTCATAAACCACATCATGTTCTCTTCATTTTCTTCTTTTGCAATCGTACATGTACTGAATACCAGTACTCCTCGCGGTTTTACATATTCTGCTGCTTTGTCCAGGATCGTTCTCTGGAGGATCACAAGTTCTTCTTCCTTCTGTGTTGTCGAACGATATTTGATTTCCGGTTTTTTGCCGATCACACCATATCCGGAACACGGCACATCCGCAAGGACAATATCTGCTTTGCATTCCGATTCCACATCAAATATGGTTGCATCCTGTACCTTTGCCTGTACATTGATGGAATTCAGTCTCTGAATGTTTTCTTCAATCAGGTTTACCTTATACTGACTGATGTCGCGGGCGTCTACCGTTCCAAAACCTTCCATTTTATCTCCTATATGGAGGCTTTTTCCTCCCGGTGCTGCACACATATCGATAACATAGTCACCTTTCTGAGGATTGGCAATCTCGGCAACCAGCATAGAACTGACGTCCTGTACAACCATTTTCCCCTGAATAAATGCATCCAGTGCAAGAATATGATTATATCCTGAAATCACGTTTTGCATAAGGAAGATATGGTGCCTGTTTCTACTTTGACTCCCTGATTTTTCAGACTTTCACAGATTTTATCTACGGAATTAAGATTATGTACGGCAGCGTACAGTTCACCGGTTTTTCCTCCAGAAAATTCCGCAAGCATTTTTTTCTGTTGTCTCTTCTCCATAATCGGCAAGACCAGCGTTTCTACCAGTTCTTCGGCATTGGAATAGCGAACCGAAAGATAACGTACAAGATTCTCTTCCCTTGGAGGATATTCCAGTTCATCCATCTGCCTAGCCACCGTGCGAAGTTACACCGTTTACAAACGGTTTCAGATTATAAAAGCCCTTTTTTTCTGTGCCAGTTTCACCGCTTCATTGCAGACTGCACTGTCCGGCACACGATCCATAAATTTCAGCTGATATACTGCACTTCGCAGAATCTCGCGGATCGGCGGTTTCATTTTATCAACAGGGATCTTCGAAAAAGAATCGATGATATAATCAATCAATATCCTGTATTCCAGTGTTCCCTCACAGACTCTGGTGATAAAAGCTCTCTCCTGTTTCGGCAGAAACTGATATTTGGAAAGCGCATTACGAATCGCAATATGACTGTGTTCTCCCTCTTCATCAATCTGAAGAAGGATCTCCATGATCATTTCTCTTGTATTGATTCCACTAGTCATCTCGTCTTCTTCCTCCTGCAAGTATCAAAAGTCTCAGCAGCTGCAGTATGGAAGCAGCCAGTGCAGCTACGTAGGTCATTGCCGCAGCTGTCAGTACTTTTCTTGCACCTTTTGTCTCATCACTCCCAAGAATTCCTGTACTCTGAAGCATTTTCAAAGCTCTGGAAGATGCATTGATCTCTACGGGCAGTGTCACCAGCTGAAACAGAACCGCAAGTGAAAAGAGAACGATTCCTGCTGTTACCAGTGGGCGGATTCCTGAAAAAAGTCCGATCAGAAACAACGGCCAGGAAAGCGTGCTCCCAAAATTCGCCACCGGAACGATCGCGCTGCGGAATTCAAGCGGTGCATAGCCGATTGCATGCTGAATTGCATGTCCGCACTCATGCGCAGCTACTCCAACTGCTGCCAGTGAAGTTTTATCATAGATATCCTCGGAAAGACTTACAGTCTTTGTCCTTGGATCGTAATGATCTGTAAGGCTTCCGGAAATTGCTCTTACATGTACATCTGTAATCCCTGCCGCACGAAGGATTCTCTCTGCTGTCTCCGCTCCGGTAAGACCGGATGCACTTCTGATTTTGCGATAATAGGAAAATGTACTTTTCAGCCTTGTAGATGCAGCAAGTGACAGCAGCATTCCAATGATCAGCAGCACATAGGTCCAGTCAAATCCATAATATCCGTATCCATATCCGTACATCCGCATCACTCCTTATGATCTTTCAGCATCGTCCCTGCAGTTACCTGATATCCTCGAAGAAACGCATCTGTTTCCATCCGTTTCTTTCCTTCCAGCTGCACTTCCTTCAGAATCAGTGCATCCCTTCCGCATGCAACATGAATGCCGGATTTATCCACACCAATGATCGTTCCCGGTGCTTCTTTTCCACATTCTGCACGCTCAACTGCACATTTCCACACCTTCAGCGTCTTTTCCATTAAGAAACGTATATGCACTCGGCCACGGATTCAGTCCACGCACCAGTCTTTCCAGTTCAACAGCACTTTTTTGAAAAAATCCATCAGACCCATTTTTCTTTGCTGATCATAGCTGCATACGGTGTCGGGCTCTCTTCCGGCTGTTTTGTATAAACAGCAGTTCCATCTACAATTGAAGGAATCGTTCTGATCAAAAGAGCGGCACCTTCCTCTGCCAGTTTGTCAAAAAGGCTTCCACCTGTCTCATCCTCAGCAAGTGGTACGACTGCCTGAGAGATCATATCTCCCGTATCCAATCCAACGCCCATCTGCATGATCGTTACACCGGATTCTTTTTCTCCGTCGATCACGGCCTGCTGGATCGGTGCCGCACCTCTGTATTTCGGCAGAAGTGATGCATGAATATTCAAACATCCATACTTTGGCATATCCAGGATCGTCTTTGGAATGATCTGTCCAAAAGCGGCTACGATGATCATATCCGGTTCCAGTTTTTTTAAAGTTTCCACAAATTCCGGTTCACGCACTTTGAGCGGCTGATAAACCGGAATATCGTGTTTCATTGCTTCTTCTTTGACCGGTGTCGGCAGAAGTGTCTTGCCTCTTCCCTTTGGTTTATCCGGCTGTGTTACAACTGCAGTCACCTCATATCCATTCTGTACAAGTGCCGCAAGAGGCGGTACCGCAAAATCCGGCGTTCCCATATAAACAATTTTCATATAGTAGTCTGCTCCTCTTTTCTCCCATTATACATGGGGCTGTTTCATTATTTAATCTGTGATCACCTTAATTGCTCTTTATTGCAATCAGTCTTCCTCATAGCTGGTTCTGTGGAGTTCTCCCTCAACCAGATCTGTGTACATTTTTCCGTCAAGATGATCGATTTCATGGCAGAATGCACGCGCCAGAAGTTCGGTTCCCTCATAGATCACTTCATTCATATCTTCATCCATGGCTTTAACTTTGACATAGTTTGGGCGAGTCACCTGACCTGCCATTCCCGGTACGCTTAAGCAGCCTTCGTCACCGGTCTGTTCTCCGGAAGTTTCAAGGATTTCCGGATTGATCAGTACGATCGGGCCTTCTCCTACATCAATGACTACAATTCGTTTCAGAATACCGACCTGTGGTGCTGCAAGTCCGACACCCATTGCCTCATACATGGTATCCAGCATGTCATCGATCAGTGTTATGATCTTTGGAGTTACTTCTTTTACCGGCTTGCTGATTTTTCGCAAAACCGGATCTTCTTCTGTTCTGATTACTCTGATTGCCATATTATTCTTCCTCTCTTTTTCTTCTTTTGTGGTGCATATAAATACTGCGGATTGCTTCACAACAAATTGTTCTCGCGATCCTGATATTTATGTATAGTCAAACTGAATATATAATTTCCGGAATCCGGAATTTACTTCAATGTATTTCTCTGTTTTATTCTTTATGTCCTGAAGTACACGTTCATCTTTGTGTTTCAGATACAATACCTTTCGGTAGATATCATTTACCTTTCCCACGGATGCATATGCAGGGCCGATCACATGTACTCTGTACTTTCCGCTAATGCGCTCTACAAACTTCGCAAGATAGTCCATTCCCTGCTCCAGAAGCTTCTCATCTTCTCCAGATGCCAGCACAGACAGCATATGTGCCGCCGGTGGATAATCCATCAGCATACGGTATGCCATCTCTTCCTGATAAAAAGCTTCGTAATCCTGCTTTGCAGCCGCCTGAATGCTATAGTGATCCGGATGATAGCTCTGTATGATCGCCTCACCGGCTTTTCTCCCTCTGCCAGAACGGCCGACGGCCTGTGTCAGCAGCTGAAATGTACGTTCTGCACAGCGATAGTCAGCAGCATTCAGCGACAGATCTGCCGCAATCGCACCGACCAGCGTCACATCCGGAAAATCATGTCCTTTAACGATCATCTGCGTACCTACCAGAATATCTGCTTTGTGTTCTGCAAAAGATGACAGTATTTTCTCGTAACTTCCTTTTGTTCTCGTTGTATCGTAATCCATTCGAAGAACGCGTGCCTTTGGAAAAGTCTTTCGAAGAACCTGCTCAATCTGCTGTGTCCCGGCTTTAAAACCGCCGATATACGGAGAACCACACATCGGACATTTTTCCACCCGTGGCTGTTCATAGCCACAATAATGACAGACCAGCTTTCCGTTGTTGTGTTCTGTCAGCGCCACATCACAGTGTGGACATTTCAACGCTTCCCCACAGGAACGGCAGGATACAAAACCGGCATATCCCCTTCTGTTCAGAAAAAGTACTGACTGTTCTCCTCTCTCCAGTCTCCTCTCAACTGCAGTCTTCAGACTACGGCTTAATATGGAACGGTTGCCGTTTTTTAATTCCTCGCGAAGATCTACAACAGTAACTTCCGGAAGCGGCCGGTCCTCATAGCGTGCTTCCAGCTTTACCAGACGATATTCTCCGTCTTTTGCCTTTGTATACGCTTCAAGTGATGGAGTAGCCGAGCCCATGACAAGGCGGGCATTTTCCATCTGTGCACGATATTCTGCCGTTTCTCTTGCATGGTATCTTGGGCTGTTTTCACTTTTATATGTCTGTTCATGTTCCTCATCAATGATGATCAAACCCAGTCTGGAAAAAGGTGTAAACAGAGCCGAACGGGGGCCAACCATAATCTGGATCTCACCACGTTTTGCCCTCTTGAACTGATCATATCTCTCTCCCTGTGAAAGTCTGGAATTCAACACAGAAACTTTATCCCCCAAACCATCCATAAAACCTGCGGACTGTCTGATAAGTCAGGGCAATCTCCGGAATCAGTACGATAACCTGTTTTCCTTCATTCACTGTCTGTTGAATCAGTTTCATATAAATCTGCGTCTTTCCACTTCCAGTCACTCCATGGATCAAAACCGGACGTGGTGTTTCCTGCTTCCACTCTTCCTGAATCTGCAACAGCGCAGCTTCCTGTGTCTCTGTAAGCATGGACAGTTGTTCCCGTGGAATATCAGAACCGTCTACCGGCATTCGATAGACTTCATCCTGTGTCACCAGCACTGCACCCTGATCCACCAGCGGCCTTATCACAGCTGCTGTCATCCCAAGTTCTCTGGACGCTTTTGTATAATCCAGTTTCTTCTCTTTCAGAAGCGCCCGAACCAGTCTTGCCCTGGCTTTGCATCTGCCACTCTCCAGTTCCGCTGCCAGCTGCTCTGCCGCTGCCACATCCATATTCAGCACTATATAACGTTTCTCTTTTGCTTTGACCTTTTCCCTGACCGGAAGAACCGTTTTCAACGCCTGTACCATTGTAGAACCGTATCGGTTCTTCATCCATGCCGCAAGTGCAATCAGGCGTTCTTCTGTGGTCTCCTCACTGCTGCAGATTCCATGAAGTTCTTTCATTTTGGATATATCAAATGCCGGTTTGTCAGAAAGGCCTGTCACATATCCCTTTCTTTCATGATTACCGTTTCCAAAAGGAATGGTCACTACCATTCCCAGTTGAATCTCTGCTTCCAGTTCTTTCGGAACTCTGTATTGAAAACTGCGGTCAAGCTTTTCGTGGGATATATCCACAATGATATCCGCGTAGATCATTTATCTGCTCTTTCTTTATCCTCCTGAAGAATCTCTGCGATCAGGACTCTTTCATCCATAGGATACTTCTTACCTTTGATTTCCTGGTAATCTTCATGTCCTTTTCCTGCCAGAACAATGATATCTCCGGGTTCTCCATGATGGATTGCATAGGCAATCGCTTCTTTGCGGTCACAGATCTCGACATATTTTCCATCCGTCTTACTGATGCCGATCTTAATATCATCAATGATATCCTGTGGCTCTTCAAATCTCGGGTTATCGGATGTGATGATCGTCAGATCTGCAAGTCTTCCGGAAACTTCTCCCATCTCATAGCGGCGGGATTTTGCACGGTTTCCTCCACATCCGAACATACATACCAGACGGTGCGGATGATATTCACGAAGTGTCGTCAGAAGGCTCTCCAGTGCCATCGCATTGTGTGCATAATCGATCATCAGTGTAAATTCATCAGATACTTTGATCATCTCAATACGGCCTTTTACTCTTGCAACTTTCAACGCCTTAATGATGTTTTCCTGCGAAACATTGAAATGACGGCAGATTGCGATTGCAGTCAGAGAATTGTAGATGCTGAATTTACCCGGAATATCAATTTCAACCGGGAATTCCATCAGTCCTTTCAGCTGATAAGAGATACCTAGATATCCTTTGCCGCCTACCATATGTGCATCTTCTGCACGCAGGTCAGCTTCCGGAGAAAATCCGTAAGTTTCCAGCTGACAGGTATGACCTTCAATAATTCTCTCAAAGTGTTCATCATCTCTGTTGACAATTCCCACACGACACTGCTGGAGCAGCATAGATTTGCATCTGAGATAATCATCAAAATCCTTATGCTCGTTTGGTCCGATATGATCTGGTTCAATATTGGTAAAGATACCATAATCAAAGACAAATCCCTGTGTACGGTGAAGCATCAGTCCCTGTGAAGAAACTTCCATAACTACACAGTCACATCCTGCATCTACCATTTTACGAAAGTATTCCTGCACCAGATAAGATTCCGGAGTTGTGTTGCTTGCCGGAATGGATTCTTCTCCAATGATCGCTTCGATGGTTCCGATCAGTCCAACTTTGTATCCTGCATTTTCGAGAATGGATTTTACCATATATGTTGTGGTAGTTTTTCCTTTTGTTCCGGTAATTCCGATCGTTTTCAGTTTCTCCGCCGGATGTCCAAAATATGCAGCGGAAATAAAGGCCATCGCATAACGGGTATCTGCAACTTTGATCACAGTTACATCTTCCGGTGCTTCTACCTCTTCTTCAACAACGAGTGTTTTCGCACCTTTCCTGATCACATCCGGTACAAATTTGTGTCCATCTACAACCGCACCACGAATGCAGATAAACAGGGAATTTTCTTCTACTTTTCGGGAGTCATATACAACTGTAGAGACTTCCTGTTCTGTGCTGCCCTGACAACAGATATATTTCAAACCTTCCAATAATGTTGATACTTTCATATTGTCCTCCTCTGTCTAGGGATATATACTCCATTACAGAATAGCACAAACAGATTCTCTTTTCAATGTTTGTAGATTTTGTCTTCCTTTTCTGCTTTTCTGCTTTTTTACAAAACATCACTGAATATAGTCTTGCCATCTTCTTTAACTGGCAGTATAATAGGAAAGAAAATTACAAAACAGGGGAGCTGGCTGAAGCCGGCTGAGAGGAAACTGATTGGTTTCGACCCTTAACCTGATTTGGATAATGCCAACGTAGGGAAATACCAGACACATTGAACGAAGGTACCCCTGCGGTATCTTCTTTTTTGTTATCAGATTTTTAAGAAGCTGTCAATGGCTCATCCCTCATCAGGTAGAACAGGAGGTTTACTCAAAATGAACACAAAAGAAACAACATCCACTCAGAAGCTGGCCATTGCAGGTGTACTGACAGCAGCTGCTGTTGCCGGAAGTCTGATCAGCGTTCCTGTTGCCGGAAGCAAATGTGCTCCGGTCCAGCATATGGTCAATGTCTTTGCAGCAGTCATGCTTGGCCCATGGTGGGGAATCGGCATTGCTTTTTGTGCAAGTCTGATCCGCAACCTGCTAGGAATCGGCAGTCTTCTTGCCTTTCCCGGAAGCATGGTTGGCGCCTTATGCTGTGGTCTGGTCTTCCGACTCACCCGCAAATTAAGTCTTACCTGTGTTGCAGAAGCACTGGGAACCGGAATCCTCGGAGGTCTTGCAGCCTATCCGGTAGCCAAACTTCTCATGGGACTTGCCCCGGCCGGATTCACCGTATACATGATCCCGTTTTTTATCTCAACATTTACCGGAAGTGTACTGGCCTTTATCCTGCTTCGTGTTTTTGAAAAAAGCCAGGTATTTCTTGCCGCCAGGAGATAATTTATGTCACTTAATAATATAGAAGAAATTTCTTTCCGCATTCACCAGGATGCTCCCAAGATTCATTGTCTCACTAATCCGGTAACCATGCAGGATGTTGCCAATCTACTGCTTGCAGCCGGCGGAAGTGCCGTAATGGGACAGGATGAACAGGAAGTCGAAGAAATCACTTCTTTCTGTCATGGAACCCTTCTGAATACCGGAGTACCGGACATTGCCAAAATACATGCCTGCATCCTTGCCGGACAGAAGGCAAATGCTCTTGGCCACCCGGTCGTCCTGGATCCGGTCGGCGCCGGTGCCAGCACATTTCGAAGAAAAGAGCTGCAAAAACTTCTTCAAGCCGTTCATCCGACTGCTGTTCGCTGTAATCAGGAAGAAGCCGTTGTTCTATGTTCTCTTCTTTCAGATACCGACAGTCCCAAGAAACACGGCGGTGTAGAAAGTTCCCTGCAGATGGCGGAACGTGATGTCTGTCTGATTGCAGGGCAGGCGGCATCTCTTCTCAACTGCACAGTTCTGATCACGGGCAAAGAGGATGTGGTATCTGATGGAAAGCAGACACAGATTCTGACCGGCGGTGACTCCAGGATTCGACGAATCACCGGTGGCGGATGTATGCTTTCTGCACTCTGCACATTATTTCTGTGTACGGACACTTCTGTATTTGATGCAGTCCGTGCCGCCGGAGCACTCTGGCGTGAAACTGCCCTTGAAGCAGGCAGACGAACAGACGCAGAAAAATCCGGCATTGGAAGTTTTCATGTACATCTTTTTGATGTACTGGAAGAGAAATTAATGTACACCTCGAAACATAAATTTTGATCAGATATTGGAGAAAGACCTATGAAAATATCACCAGAACAGCTGAAACTGTATGCTGTTACAGACCGAAGCTGGCTGAAACCCGATGAAACACTTGCATCCGTTACCGAGGAACTCCTTCGCGCAGGTGTCAGCTGTGTCCAGCTTCGTGAAAAAAATGCTCCTGACGAAGAAATCCTTCAGGAAGCCGCCCTTTTAAAAGAAATATGTGAACGTTACAATGTTCCACTGATCATCAATGACCGCCCGGATCTTGCACAGAAAGCAAATGCTTCCGGTGTTCATGTCGGACTTTCTGATATGGGCATCCAGAAAGCACGTCAGCTTCTCGGGCCTGACTTTATCATCGGCGGAAGTGCCCATAATGTCGAAGAAGCACTTGCAGCCCAAAATGCCGGAGCAGACTACATAGGCTGCGGTGCAGTCTTCGGAAGCACCACTAAAACCAACGTCACACAACTTCCTGTCGAAACTCTGCGAGCGATCTGTCAGGCTGTAGAAATTCCGGTTGTTGCAATCGGCGGTGTTACTGCTGACAACCTTTATCTTCTTGCGGGAAGTGGGATTTCCGGTGCCGCCGTTGTCAGCGGACTTTTTAAACCTGATAACAAAGCCGAAGCCGTCAGACATTTTCTTACGGAACTGCAAAAACTGTAAATCTCAACAAAACAATAAGGAATAACACAATTATGAAAACAGTATTAACGATTGCCGGAAGTGACTGTAGTGGTGGTGCCGGCATTCAGGCAGATATCAAGACCATGATCATGAACGGAGTCTATGCCATGAGTGCGATCACAGCTCTGACCGCCCAGAACACAACCGGTGTTTACGGAATTCAGGAAACCTCTCCGGAATTTCTTGACAACCAGCTGGACTGCATCTTTACTGACATTTTTCCTGATGCAGTTAAGATCGGCATGCTCTCATCCGCTGAGATCATGCATCACGTTGCTGTCAAATTACAGCAGTACCATGCACACCATATCGTACTGGATCCTGTTATGATCTCCACCAGCGGACATCGTCTGATGGACAAAGATGCCGAGCAAACACTTCAGAAGGAACTCTTTCCTCTTGCAGAGATCATCACACCCAATATTCCAGAAGCTGAAGCGCTCACCGGACTGCAGATCACAAATGCTGACTCTATGGAAGAAGCTGCTCACAAACTTTATGAAAGCTTTCACATTTCTGTCCTTCTGAAAGGCGGCCATCGCATCAACGATGCAAATGACCTTCTTTATACAAACGGACATGGCATCTGGCTGCATGGTGAACGCATCAACAATCCAAATACTCACGGCACCGGCTGCACACTTTCCAGTGCGATTGCCTCAAATCTTGCCAGAGGATTTTCTCTTGAAGATTCTGTGCGCCGTTCCAAGCAGTATCTGACCGATGCCCTGAAGACACAGCTGGATCTCGGACATGGTTCTGGTCCACTGGATCACACCCTTGGAAAAACACAATAAAAATTATCATTTACATAGAAGGAGAATATACCATGGAAAGGTAGCTTGGCGTATCGCTGTTTTCCACAATATCAATCGAAGCAATTTTTCCGCCGCTGACAACAACGCAGACTTTCATTGTGCCGCCAAATCCTGTTCCGGTTCCGTAATACGTTCCATCCCGGTAGGCAGCCGGTTCTTCGATTTTAGATACTGTAACGGTTCCGCCGGCAGAGGCTCCGCCGCCTGCCGCTCCTGATGCGGATGCCGGTTCTGAAGTGTCCTCCTGACCGGTCAGTGCATTTTTCACGGCTGCAAGGATACCTTTTGAACTGAAAGTTGCACCGGAAACCGTGTCCACATCCACACTCTGGGATGCGATGATACGGTCGATAACTCCCTTCGCACGGTTCAGGAAAGCTGCGTCCTCGCCGGGAGCGCTTACAATCGAGATCGACTGAATCGTTTTGTCTTTCAATACGACAGAGACTGTAATCGTACCGCCAAAACCTGTTCCGCTTCCTTCGTACGTTCCGTCCGCCAGCTCAAAGCTGCCGGAACCGACGGCTGCGACAAGTTCTGCTTCGGTATCGGTTGTCTTTTTGGTATCGTCCTTCTTTTTTGTATCATCTTTCTTTTCCGCTGCATCGGTATCCTGTTCCGGCTCCGGTGTCACCAGTGCCTCCGGCTGCTCTACGGCGTAAACCGGTGCAGTGTAGCCGTTCAGCGAAATACCGGCACAGGCTGCTACGATAACTGCCGCGAGAGCCGGTGCAAATGCTGTCAGTTTTTTCCATTTTCCCATGGTTATGTATCACCGTCTTTCCTGATAATGTTTGTCTCGTGATCGGATGTGAAATCGTCAGCAATTCCTTCGGTTACATACAGAACGCCGTCCGCATCCTCCAGAATGGTGTCAAATTCATCGCTGTGTGCACGCCAGTATTCGGCCGCCTTGTCCTTCCCCATGATGAAAAGAGAAGTAGAAAGGCCATCCGCCAGTGTTCCGTCAGCACTTACGATCGTCACCGACACCAGACCGTTATTTGCCGGATGACCGGTCGATGGATCGATGATGTGATGATATTTCATGCCGTCCTGTTCGAAATACCGCTCATAGCCGCCAGAAGTAATAACCGCCCGGTTGGCCGTCGAGAGAATGCCGAGATAATCATCCTCTGCCTCCGGACTCTGCACGGCAACGCGCCATTTACTGCCGTCCGTTTTCGTGCCGACAACCTGAACGTTTCCGCCGAGGTTGATGAGCCCGCTCGTCACACCGCATTCCCGGTAAATATCGGCGATTCTGCCGGAGGTATAGCCCTTTGCGATTCCGCCGAAGTCAATTTTCATGCCGTCCTTGGCAAAGCTGATGGATGCGCTGTCCTTGTCGTATAGGATATCATTGGCATCGGTCAGCGGAAGGAGGCTTTCGATCGTCTCATCCGAAGGAATCGTATAATTTCCGGTTGTAAAACCCCAGGCGTCCATGATCGGATAAATTGCGATGTCGAAAACGCCGTTTGTGCTGTCATACAGATCCAGCGAGCGTTCCAGCAGATAGGTGGTATCCTCCGATAAGGTTCCGCCGCCGTTTGCATTGATCTGCGCTACTTCACTCGTCTTCTCTCCGGTCGACAGAAGTGCATCCAGCCGCTCAATCTCCTGCTGCGCCTGATCCACCGCCGTTTCTGCATTCGGACCATAGGCAGTGACCGTCATGTACGTATCCATCGCAAAAATATCTCGGCTGCTCGATGCATCTGCGGCATCGGAAGAAGCTGTGGATGATGCGGATTTCTGCGTGGAATTCTCTTCCGAAGCGTCAGAACTGCTCGAAGACTCCGAAACAGACGCCGGCTGTGTCTGACTTTCACTGCTCTCCGGCTGCGCTGCTGTCCCCGCACCGGAACATCCGCCGACCGTCATCACCATGGCAAGACAAAATGCTGCAACAATTTTCTTTTCATAATAAAACTCCATTTTTTCTTATGTTAGGAAATCCTAACCTTTGGTATTATAACATTAACTCGTAACTTACGCTATGAATTACTTGATAAAAGTTTTTCCAATTAGCGTTCTGCATCTGATAAATTTTCCTCATTTTATGTACTCTAAATCAAGTGGATTTTACTGGAATTCAAGCAGCGATATACAAAAATGCCCCCACAGCCGCATTGCTGCGGCCGCGGGGGCTTTAGAAATAACATTTTCAGAAATACATATGATCGTGGCAGGTACGTGCAATTACGTCCATCTGCTGCTCTTTTGTCAGGTCGATGAATTTAACTGCATAGCCGGATACACGGATTGTGAAGTTTGCATACTCCGGTTTCTCCGGGTGCTCCATTGCGTCGATCAGTTTTTCGGTTCCGAATACGTTTACGTTCAGGTGATGTGCACCCTGCTCGAAGTATCCGTCCAGAACGTGTACCAGGTTCTCGGTACGCTCTTCGTCGTTGTGGCCAAGTGCGCCCGGGTTGATGGTCTGGGTGTTGGAGATTCCGTCCAGAGCGTCCTCATACGGCAGTTTTTGCTACAGAGTTCAGGGAAGCAAGAAGTCCGCTCTTCTCTGCGCCGTAAGACGGGTTAGCTCCCGGAGACAGAGGCTCACCGGCTTTTCTTCCGTCCGGCAGAGAACCAGTTGCTTTACCATATACAACGTTGGAAGTAATGGTAAGGATAGAGGTAGTCGGCTCAGAATCACGATAGGTATGGCAGTATTTCAGTTTGTCCATGAAGGTACGAAGCAGCCATACAGCGATCTCGTCTGCTCTGTCATCGTCGTTGCCGTATCTTGGGAAGTCGCCGGTTGTCTCGAAGTCAACAGCCATTCCTTCTTCGTCACGGATAACTTTAACTTTAGCGTATTTGATTGCGCTTAAGGAGTCTACTACGTGAGAGAATCCTGCGATACCGGTTGCAAAGGTACGTCTTACATCGGTGTCGATCAGAGCCATCTCTGCTGCCTCATAGTAGTATTTGTCATGCATGTAGTGGATCATGTTCAGTGTTCCAACATACAGATGAGCCAGCCAGTCCATCATAACGTCGTATTTCTTCATAACCTCATCATAGTCCAGATACTCAGCAGTGATCGGCTGATATTCCGGAGCAACCTGCTGTTTTGTCTTCTCGTCTTTACCGCCGTTGATCGCGTAAAGAAGGCATTTTGCAAGGTTTGCACGAGCGCCGAAGAACTGCATCTCTTTACCTGTCTCTGTAGCAGATACACAGCAGCAGATGGAGTAATCATCGCCCCATACCGGACGCATTACATCATCGTTCTCATACTGGATGGAGCTTGTCTGTACAGAAATATGAGCTGCATATTTCTTGAAAGCTTCCGGAAGATTCTCAGAGTACAGAACAGTAAGGTTCGGCTCTGGGGACGGTCCCATGTTTTCCAGTGTATGCAGGAAACGGAAATCGTTCTTTGTAACGATAGAACGTCCGTCGATTCCCATACCGGCAACTTCCAGAGTAGCCCATACCGGGTCACCGGAGAACAGCTGATTGTAAGACGGAATTCTTGCGAATTTAACCATACGGAATTTCATTACCAGATGGTCGATCAGCTCCTGAGCCTCTTTCTCGGTCAGGATTCCTTTTTCGATATCTCTTTCGATGTAGATGTCAAGGAAAGTAGATACACGGCCAACGCTCATTGCAGCACCGTTCTGAGTTTTGATAGCTGCAAGGTATCCGAAGTACAGCCACTGAACAGCTTCTCTTGCGTTCTTAGCCGGCTCGGAAATGTCATAGCCATAGGACTGTGCCATAACTTTCATATCCTGCAGTGCTCTGACCTGGTCAGCGATCTCTTCTCTTAACTGGAAGTCACCACGACGCATTCCCTGACGATTTGTTGCAGCGAAGTCTGCTTTTTTGCGCTCGATCAGGTAATCAATACCGTACAGAGCAACACGACGGTAGTCGCCTACGATACGGCCACGGCCATAGGTATCCGGCAGACCGGTCAGGATTTTATTATGACGGGCTTTCATCATCTCTGGTGTGTAGATGTCGAATACACCCTGGTTATGTGTTTTGTGATATTTAGTGAAAATTTCATGAAGCTTCTCACTTGGTTTGTAGCCGTAAGTCTCGCAGGACTGCTCAGCCATTTTAATTCCACCATACGGCATAAATGCACGTTTCAGCGGTTTGTCTGTCTGAAGACCAACTACCTGCTCCAGATCTTTCATGCTGTCATCGATATATGCTGCGCCGTAAGCTGTGATTCCGCTTACAACGTCTGTCTCCATATCCAGAACGCCGCCTTTTGCACGCTCTTCTTTCTGGAGTTCCTGTAATTTGCCCCACAGACGGTCTGTAGCCTCTGTTGGTCCCTCCAGGAATTTCTCATCTCCGTCATATGGAGTATAGTTGTTCTGAATAAAGTCACGTACGTCGATGCCTTCTTTCCAGAGTCTTCCGGTAAAGCCATCCCACTGTTCAAATTCTCTCATTTGCTTTGTTCCTTTCTGGTGTTATTTTGTTTCGTCACGCTCCGGCATCTTCTTTGCACCGGGCATGAACACCTCCGCATGCATAATATAACAAATCTCTGCTTTCCGCGCAAGATATGCACTTGAAAAAATACAAGGAAAACCACAAAATCTTGTATTTTTATAAGAACAAAATCTACATGTGGCGCTTTTCTTTTATGCCCCGTATCCGATTTCATATATCTGCTCTGCAAAGTCACAAATAACATATGTTCCATCGGAAAATTCACTCTTCTGTACGCTTCCGTCCACCGTCATACACTCGTGGCGTACCAGTTCCAGGAGTGCCGTTTTTTCATGCAGCTCCGTTACAACGCGGCATCTTTCTGTCATCTCTTCCAGACTGATTTTCTCCCCGTCAAATGCACCATCTGTATTCGGATATGCGCCGTCCCGTACAAGATACGGTGCACCGCCTGCAAGAAGCGCATACAGCATATAGTCCTCGTCTTTTGAAACACGGTCCATCATCCACGGCTCGATCACACAGTCATGATACACAAGATTAAAGAGCGGCACCGGGATTCCTTTTTTCGGTGTCTCTGCCGGGCGCAGCATAAAGTCGTACGGCGCATAATGGCAGAATACCAGATACGGAACGGCCCAGTCGCTGACCTCCTCGGAGCTTGAGAGAATCCCCTGTGATAGCAGCCAGGAGAAGCAGTTTCCGCGGTACGTATAGCAGTCTCTTCTCGTCATCACATGCTCCGGATTTGCGCACTCGTCGCCCTCGTTGCACGTAAACACATCGAGGTATGCACCGTCAAGCCGGATTCCGTTTTTCTTCAGCTCGGCAAAATTCCGTTTCACATAGAACGGTGCCTGCGTTGCACAGAGATAGCTCTGCGGTCCGCCCGCCCAGTAACTGTGTCCCGGTATCGTTCTATCCGGAAGGCGGCAGGCATAATTTTCATCGTAGCTCGGCGCTGCATGGTAATAATCGCGGTACTGGTCGTGAATACCGAATTTGTAGCCGAAATCATGCATCGTATCGACAAGCGATTTCATGTCTTCCCATCCGCCGGCCGCTTGGCATGCCGGTGTGTAGTCCGGATGCTGGTTGTCATACCCCGGTTCTGCCCAGCCGTCCAGATGAAGATAGACTTTCTCTACGCCGAGATCATGAATTTCGCGGATCTGCTGTTCGCGCACGGAAAACGGCACTACGCGGTTATTTTTCTCCGGATTCTGCGGATCGAAAAAGCCGGACTCCGGCTGCACAACCGTCTTGATTCCCGTATGAACAAAACACGTTCCCACAAGATCGTGAATGGACGGATTCTGTACTGCCTTTTCTTTCAAAGTGCGCAGATGGCCCTGTTCCCGTACATACTGACGGTATGTTTTGCAGAGGTCGTTATAATCGCAGTTATTTAAAAACGTATAACGGAATACGCGGCGGTAATTCATTGTTCCAAGGCTTGGCTCCAGCCATGCCCCCACGCTGGTATACGGGCCGCCTGCCGGGTGCTCTGCCTGATAACCGACGTTCCACGGTGTTGTACAGATCGCTGTATAGCCGCATCTTTCCTTCACCTGGCCAAACCACGGCATATAGCCGCCGGAGGTCTCAAATCTGCCGTCAAACGAAAGCTTTCCAAGTTCCGTCTTCCAGGTATTCGGAATCAGAAGTCCCTGTCCCTCGGTAAGG